>WBZP01000096.1_pt1 | contig 127839 bp, 113 predicted proteins | sample 5204301 | NCBI WGS metagenome assembly WBZP01 (sample SAMN12412401, study PRJNA552823) | activated sludge metagenome | isolation source: activated sludge from nitrification reactor of wastewater treatment plant... | place: USA: Pennsylvania | collected 2017 | reverse complement strand
GTCAAAGTAAACAGTTTCTCTCGCATCGTCGGCTCACGAACAGGCTGCTCATCGCACTATCCTACCATACACGAAGATGCAGATGGCAGGGTGTCGATTGGGACAAACCCTTTTCCGGTGAGTATAATAACGACCGCACCTACGCAGAAGAACTCTATCAACAGGCAATCACCTTGTTTGAAAGAGAGCAGGATTACCGCGGTCAGGCATTAGCATTAAATAATATGGCTATGTGTGTGCTTGACAATGGTCATACCGTTAAGGCATTATCATTGGCATTACAAGCAATCGAAATGGTACAGAGCATCGACTACCCTGCATTAGAAACAGCATGCCTGGCAACAATAGGAGATATCTATCTACGACAAGGTAATCCCCCTCAAGCATTGAAATACCTTCATCTAGCTCTTGACATAGCAGAAAAAATAACTTTGTAAGAGATAAGGCTTTATTATTATTGCATCTTGGCCAAATTTATATACAGCAGCGAAAATGGAAAAGTGCATATACCAACTTCCATAGCGCACTCGCGCTATTTCAAAAAGCGAATGAAAAAGTCAATATATCAGAATGTCATCGAATGTTGTCTGAACTATATGAACGCCAAGGCAAATTTGCGCAAGCGCTCAATCACTACAAGCAATTTCAACAGATTAAAGAACAGGTATACAACGAAGAGGCAGCTGAAAAGCTCCGCAATTTGCAAGTAATGCATGAAATTGAAACGACAAAGCAGGAAGCTGAAATTCACCGGCTTAAAAATGTTGAGTTACAAGCCGCATTAGAAAAGGTAAAATTGCTTTCCGGGTTACTACCCATCTGTGCAAGCTGTAAAAATATCCGCGACGATCAAGGATATTGGCACCAGATTGAAGTATATATTCAGAAGCATTCCGAAGCCGATTTTAGTCATAGCATCTGTCCAGATTGTGTCCATAGACTCTATCCCGAATACGCCATCGATATTTAAATATTCTGCCCAACCACGCCGCAGCCCCGCCAATGTGGCGGGGCTGCGGCGAATTAGGTTTACCGTGGGGTGAGTGGTATTAGAATGGCAAACCGTTGGTCAAGGTCGTCCAGCGAAGGGCGGAGTGTCCATCGGCACCATACGGGCGGCGCTTCAGGATGATTGACTTGTACGCCGGGTTCTGCCAGTGCTGGTACGCCACTTCCCACAGCGGGTGGATGCTAGCGGAGGCGCCGCTTGACCACGGCCAGCTGCTCGGGTTGAGTACATACTTCGCGGCGTAATCAACGGCCAGCTTGAAGCGGCCATAGTCCCACAGGTTCACACCACGCCGCTGGGCAATCACCGCTGCCGCGATCTTATAGTCCAGCGCTTCCTGGGTGTAGTTCAGGCCACTGCTGCCACGGCGGGTTTCTTCAGGGATATGCCCATCGGCAGCGATCAGGTCAACCAGCGATTTCCATTTCGCAATCGCAGCGCTAAAGCCAGCCGCGTCGCCCAGGTAATCGGTCACTGCGACCCGCATAAACGTGCCTGCGTCACCCCAGTTGTTGGTGCGCACCGAAGCGGTGGGCAGAATGACCGTGCGCAGCCAGTTACGGAAGGCGGTGTCATCGGCGGCACTGAGCGCGCCCGAGGGCTTGATCAGGTTGGCGGCGAAGACAAAGCCAGGGCCTACGCGCCCGATGATCAATGAGGTCTGGCACGAACCGCTGTTGGGGCAGGTATTGCTCGTGCTCTTGGTTGTGTTCACCCACGCCATAATGAAATCGCGCGATTTCTTAGCATACGCCACATTCCCGGTCGTGCTGTAGGCGAGTGCCAGGCCGTAGGCGGTGGCGGTATCGTCCACAAACGGGCCAGTGGTACCGCTGATGTTTAGCGGGTTTTGCGGCGAGGGGTTGCTGCTGAGCTTGCCGTTGGCGAAGCTGAGTGCATTGCCGACTGCCGACTTGTAGGGTTCGACACCCTGGCTGGCGAGCTGCTGGCGTTGGGCTAACTCTAGCGTACTGCCCAGGTAGCCGCCGCTGGCAGGCTGCACCAGCACGAGCGGGCCGCCTGCGGTGGCGGGTGCCGCCTGGGTTGTCGCCGGTACTGCAAATAACGTGGCAAGTACGCACGCTAGTAGGGCCAGTGTACCAAAGAACGTGACGAACGAGCGCGCGCGGCGCTTCCGAAGATACGTGACTTCAGGTTGGTGAATGCGAGCGTTCATTATGTACTCCTTGTATTTTCAATGGGTTAAGGTAGAACGGGGGTAGCCGACAATCGACTAACCTGCGCCTACCAGCGGGCGGAAGAGAAACAGTACGGCGAGCGCATTGCCAAGCCGTAGACGAAGGTGCACAATGTGCGATTCGTCGGCGGTGTACGTATCCTGGTTGTTAAAGTTGGTTATGGAGCAGCATTTGTTTAACCGTTCCTTAACCTGGCATAACCATAGCACGGCCCTCTGTTCCGCCGCTAGGCAAAAATGTTCGCTGTATGTTCAGGGCACCGCCGAGGTATAGCTAAAAGTTAAAATACGGTAAATAAGCGCAGTAGAATGGCCGAATCACATTAGTCTATATTCAGGATGGACTGTGAGTATGTGCCAGAATTCCTGCCGGTATGTGCCACTGCGCTTTTCCGGGGAAGGGGTGGGGCCGAAAGTGAGGCATAAAAATAGGGTGGTTGAGCCACCCTGGGTTCTATCGCCGCTGTCTATCAAATGACTGAACTTACGCGCTTGTCGTTGTTGCCTGCGGCAGCGCAGGCAATATTCTTCAAACGCGGGCGACCGCGTAAGCCCTGTATTTATGCCATAGTCGTGCCCGGGAGGGACGCAAGTAATTTACGCAGCTGCGCCTCTTTTTCACTGCGCGCACGAGCAGCAATCGGGGCCGCTAAAAAGCGTTCGATGGTGGCGCGATCGCGGTCGCGGCTATAGTAATCGCGAAATAGCTCAAGAATGGTAATCGCCTCGCCCTGGTAGGGAAGCAAGCTTACCGCATCGCCAGCCTGCACCAGCCCGGCCTGAATGACGCGACAATACACTCCTGGTCGTTCGGCCTCGCGGAATTTCCTGATGAAATCCGGGTCGTCCATTCGCCGTGCGAGGGTTGCACACGGAATACGCGGCGCCGTCACTTCGAGTGTCACCTCGCCCAGGGTAAGTCGATCGCCAATAGCGGCCTGGGCGCTTGCGAAGCCCGCAATCGTGATATTCTCGCCGAAGGTACCAGGCTCAAGCACGCGCCCCAGTTCCGCCGCCCACCAGGCATAATCGCGTTCGCCATACACATACACCGCCTGGTCGGGGCCACCGTGGTGTTTGGTATTACAAATGGCATCGCCCGCTAACCCCACGCTGCCAACCATAACCGGCGTCGCAACCGCATGTTTGAAGATGCCGGTACGGCCTGCGGGTTTTGCAGCATCGAAGCGCTGGGCCTTGCCAATATTCACACTAATGACATGCATAGGTTCCTCCTTGTAGGGTTCTGGGCATTGCTGCTGGGCAGCCGGGAAACACTGATTGGGTAAGCAAAGTCCTATGATAGCAGAAAACAGAGCGATACACGCCAGGCAAATCTGGTATGATACACGCGCGCTGCCGCCTTATACGTAGGGTACAAACGCTATGCACATCGAACAGCTTGAAACCCCGGTCGCTGTTGTGGATCTTGATCGCCTCACAGCAAATATTACGCGCTTCCAGGCCTATCTCGATACCCACGGCATTCTGAACCGGCCGCATATCAAAACGCATAAAATTCCGGCCATCGCCCATATGCAGCTCGCAGCAGGCGCAGTTGGCATCACATGCCAGAAGCTAGGCGAGGCCGAGGTTATGGCCGATGCTGGAATACAGGATATATTTCTGCCCTATAACATTGTGGGCGAGGCCAAACTTGCACGGCTAGCACAGCTGGCGCGCCGCTGCACACTCAGCGTCACCGCCGACTCAGGTGTGACGGTGCAGGGACTCGATGCTGCGATGCGCCAGGCCGGGCTGGTGCTGCCAGTGCTGGTCGAATTCGATAGTGGAGCCAAGCGCTGTGGTGTCCAATCGCCGGAAGAAGCTGCACAGCTCGCACAGCTGATCGCTGGCAGCGCGGGGCTGCGCTTCGGCGGGCTGATGACCTACCCAAGCAGTGCGCGCGCCGCCGAATTCGCGCAAGCAACAACCGCGCTGCTCGCTGCCGAGGGCATTGCCACCGAGCGAGTAAGTGGCGGCGGCACGCCCCAGATGTGGCAGGCGCATAGTTTCGCCGGTATTACCGAGCACCGCGCCGGTATGTATCTTTTTGGCGACCGCTACACGATAAACTCAGGCGCACTCACGCTTGAGGAATGTGCCTTCACCGTGCATGTTACGGTCGTGAGTCGGCCTACCGCCGAGCGCGGCATTATCGATGGTGGCAGCAAAACCTTTTCTTCCGATCTGCTGGGCCAGGATGGGTACGGGCTAATTCTTGAATACCCTGAGGCGCGCATCACCGGGCTTTCTGAAGAGCATGGAACAGTTGATTTTACCGCCTGTGCGCGGCGGCCCGCCATCGGCGAGCGGCTGACGGTGGTAGCGAATCACTGCTGCCCGGTCGTCAACCTCTTTAACCAGCTGGTTGGCGTGCGCGGCGGCGTGGTTGAAGTGACCTGGCCCGTGGCGGCACGGGGAATGCTCCAATAATTTGTGTTCTAGCGGAGTTACCTACGCCCATGACCGATATCAATAGCATCTTTGCGGCCTTCCCGGTACTCGAAACACCGCGCTTTGTGCTGCGCGCGGTCGTGCCAGAGGATGCGCCTGCCATTTTTCAGATTATGCGTAACCCCGAGGTGCTGCGCTACTTTGGCCGCCCGCCCATGGCAACACTGGCCGAGGCAGCTGAGCATGTGGCGCGGCTTGATCAGGCATTTCGTGAGCAGGAAGGAATACGCTGGGCGATTGTCGACCGCGCGCAAGATCAGCTGATTGGCACCTGCGGTTTCTGGCGGCTCATCAGGGCGCATTTTCGCGCAGAAATTGGCTACGAGCTTGCGCAAGAATGGTGGGGCCAGGGCGTGATGACCGAGGCGCTGGCCGCAATGCTTTGGGTTGGGTTTGCCCAGATGGGGTTGCACAGCGTCGAGGCGCAGATTCACCCGGCCAATATTGGCTCGCGGCGCGTGTTAGAGAAGCTTGGCTTTGTGCAGGAAGGCTACTTTCGCGAAAACTATTACGAACCAGCCGAAAGCCAATTCACTGATACGGCCGTATTCTCGCTGCTTCAGCGCGATTGGGCGCAACAAGCAGCACAATAGCTAAGGGTTTATGTGGAAGAAGGTACTCGCAATGCCACCTGAACCGAACGAGAGCGATCTGCCGGCCAAACTTGCGGCCCCGGCGCGTCGGGCGCTCGCTGGCGCCGGGTACGAGCGATTAGCACAGCTTGCCGATGTGCGTGCATCAGAGCTGCTGAAGCTGCACGGCATCGGGCCTAACGCAATTGCCCAGCTGCGGCAGGCGCTGGCCGCGCGTGGGTTGGCGTTTGCACCAGAAGCGTAAGTTGAGAGGAATGACTGATGTGCCGAAGTATCAAACCGCTGTTCAATTTCGAGCCGCCCGCGACTGATGATGAGATTCAGGCGGCGGCGTTGCAGTTTGTGCGCAAGATCAGCGGTTTCGCCAATCCTTCTAAAGCTAACGAAGCCGCGTTTTCCCAGGCAGTCGATACCATCGCTACGGCTGCACATACCCTGCTGAACGAACTTGCCACCCAGACCCCGCCAAAGAACCGCGCGAAAGAAGCTGCCAAGGCGCGCGCCCGTTCTGCTGAACGTTTCCCTAACCGCACGCGTGAATAGTAACGTTGTTCTATGCTAGCAAGGCACGCTTATCCTGTCAATGCGCCTGGCAAACAATGAGCAGGCAAGGTGATTCAGGGTGTTGCATATGAGTTTAGCGCATCCTGGCGCAGAAAATGCCCCACGTTGCGCCATACGCAACACCCAAAGTTGCGGCGCAGTTGCACTTCAGATATACTCTCAGGCACTTCCCCACCAGCGCCATCTATGAATATTACATGCGCCTGGCGGTGCGTTGCCGCCAGCTGGCAACCATAACGCACATTGTGAGGATTCTATGCAACAGCACGCCAGGCTCGTGATCATTGGTGCCGGTATTGTTGGTTGTAGCGTTGCCTATCACTTCGCGAAGCTTGGCTGGCACGATATTGTCGTGCTCGAAAAAGGCAAGCTGCTTGAGGTCGATGGGTCGAGCGCGCACGCACCTGGCGGCATGTTCCTCACGAATTCCTCGAAAATGATGGCCGAGTTCGCAAAATACTCGCGCGCGTTCTACGATGAATTTAATACCGAGCCAGACGAACCAGCGATTTTTGGTGTGGGCGGGCTTGAGGTGGCATACACCCTCGATCGTCTGCACGATCTGCAACGCCGCAAGGGTTGGGCCTATGCCTACGGCTTACCCGCCGAGGTCATTTCACCCAGCGAGGCGCAGCAGCTCATCCCCATCCTCGATCCGAAGGTCATTCATGGCGCACTGTATACGCCGCGCGACGCGGTTGCCAAGGCGGTGCGGCTGCTCACACGCATCACACAGGCCGCCGAAGCCATGGGCGTGGTGTTCTACGGCAATACCGAGGTACAAGACCTGGAGGTACAGCACGGGCGCATCGCAGCCGTAGTGACCAACCACGGGCGGATCGCCGTCGAGCAGGTGTTGCTCTGCACGAATATCTGGGGGCCGCTGCTGCCCGAAAAGCTCGGCTTCCGCATCCCATTACAAGCCGCGCAGCACCTGTACACCGTCACAACTCCGCTGCCCGCGCTCGCCAACGAAGATGTTGAAGTGCGCCACCCGCTGCTACGCCACCAGGATCATGCCATGTACTTCCGCCAGCACTACCAGCAATATGGGGTAGGCAGCTACCGGCATGTGCCACTGATGGTTGAAGCCCACGAGCTTGGCGCGCGCGGCGGTACGGCGCAGCTGCCATTCACGCCCGAGCATTTCACTGCAGGTTGGGAATCGGCGACTGAGCTAATGCCCGCGCTGCGCACTGCCGACCTGGTGACGAAATTCAATGGCATGTTTGCCTTCACCATCGACGGCTACCCGGTGATGGGCGAAACACCGGTAGCTGGCCTGTGGTCGTGTGTTGGGCTGTGGCTCACGCATGCGGGCGGCGCAGCCCGTGCCATCGCCGAGTGGATGACTGAGGGCACACCCAGTATGGATTTACGCGAGGCCGATATTACGCGCTTCCAGCCACACCAAACCAGCCGCGCCTATGTGGCCGAACGCTGCGCCCAGAACTACCGCGAAGTGTATGACATCATCCACCCTTTGCAGCCAATTGAGCGCCCGCGCAATGTGCGCCTCAGCCCGTTCCACCCACGCTTGGCCGAGCAAGAAGGGTATTTCTTCCAAAGCGGCGGCTGGGAGGTTGCCCAATGGTACGAAGCCAACGCGCGCCTGCTCGAAACCTACGCTGAGCGCGTCCCAGTGCGCGAAGGTTGGGCCGGGCAGTTCTGGTCGCGCATTCAGGGCGCTGAACATTTAGCCGTGCGCGATGGTGTGGGCATGTTCAACCTGGCTGCGCTGGCAATCATCGAGGTGAGCGGGCCGGGCGCGCTGGCCTACTTGAACTGGCTCGCTGCGAACCAGCTCGATCGGCCAGTCGGGAAGATTGTGTATACCAGCATGCTGAACGAGCGCGGCGGAATCGTGATGGATGTGACGGTGGTGCGGCGCGCCGCCGACCGCTTCTGGATCATAACTGGCGGCAGCCTGTTACCGCACGACCTCGTCTGGGTGCGCAAACACGTCCCCACCGATGGCTCGGTGACTGTTACCGATGTCTCGTCGGGCTGGGCGACGATTGGGTTGTGGGGGCCAAAAGCGCGCGCGGTAGTACAGGCGGTCGCCGAAGAAGATGTGTCGAATAGCGCGTTCCCATATTATTCAACAAAGCAGCTTACCATCGACAATGCGCCGGTGTTTGCCTTGCGAGTTTCGTATGCGGGCGAGCTGGGCTGGGAGCTATACACGCCCACCGAATATGCGCTGCGGCTGTGGGATGTGCTCTGGGCGGCCGGGCAACCGCACGGCATTATCGTGGCAGGCGGCGGCGCGTTCGATTCGCTGCGGCTAGAGAAGGGTTACCGGCTGTGGGGTGCCGATATTCATACCGACTACAACCCATTTGAGGCTGGTCTGGGCTGGGCCGTGCGGCTCGACAAGGGCGATTTTCTCGGGCGCGCGGCAATGCTGCGAGCGAAAGAGGCCGGGCTAACCCGTAAACTGTGCTGCCTGACGCTCGATGGCCCGGGCGCGCTGCTTGGAAAGGAACCAATTTTCGCGCCTGGCGGCGATGGCAAGGCGATTAGCTACGTTGCCAGTGCAAACTATGGCTATAGCGTCGGCCAGTTCATTGTGTATGCCTACTTGCCAATCGCCATGGCTGCGCCTGGCAGCAATGTTGAGATTGAATATTTCGGCGAACGCCTACCCGCCACCGTGCGCGAAGAGCCGCTGTTCGACCCGAAGATGGCGCGGTTGAAGGCGTAGGTAGCCATACAAAAAGCGACACAGGAAGGACGCAGCTTTTGCCATCCTTCCTGTGCGAAGCACCACTGTTATTGCATTTTTGCGCGTTTAGTCAGTGCAATAGTGATGATTTTTCTCGATGTAGCTACTTAAATGTGCTGGTACCGCCCGCTCGGCATAAATCGCCGATACTGGGCATTCGGCCTCACACGCGCCGCAGTCGATGCACTCATCCGGGTTGATATAGAACTGGTCGTCGCCTTCGTAAATACAATCAACCGGGCACACCGAGGAGCACGCCGCGTTCTTGGTATCAATGCACGCTTCGGTAATGATATACGCCATTATATTCCTCCATGCGATACATAACGTTGAAAGGCCGCAAATAGGACATCAGGTGTTCGGCTGTGGAGTGCGCAGCTTCCGTACTGCTGTGGGCTTGGCCGCCTTGCGCGATGCCGAAATCCGATGGGCGAGCAGCGCAAACAGCAACACCATACTGCCAATATAGAAGCCGCGCACCCACCACGAAGGCGTATCGGTGCCAGCAAATAGCCCATGGGTGAGCGACAGCAGAAACGACACAAAGCTTAAGCCATGGATCGCACGCCACAGGCGATGCCCCAGCCGCGCGCGAATATAGAAACTGAAGCCGACGATCAGCATCAGGTACAGGCCGGTTTTCCCCAATAGCCCCATCCAGAATGGGCGATAGCTCGACCCTGAGAATGGCAGCAGTGCCGCCGCCACGGTGTAGCCCAGGGCGGCATTCCCGAGCAGCGATAGCACATGCAGCAGGGTGAACCCAATGCCGAGCATACTGACATACTGGTGTACATCAACTGCGGCCGGGCCTCCCGGCCACACACGCGCTAGCTTACTGGTGATACTAATGCCCAGAGCCATTGCTAACCACAACATACTGTAGGCCACAAACCCGCCGGTGCGCGCCAGCAATATATAGCCATCCGCAGTTAGATACGGCACTGGGAACGGCCCGGTAGGTGCCCACAGGGGCAAGGTAGCGAGTAGCAGGATACTGCTAACCAGCGCAACAGCAACCACACGAACAACGCGCAGCCCGATTGGAATGGAAATGAGCGTTTCGGGCGATGTAGCAAGTGTTGTGTATGTATGCGCGCGCGCCGATGCTGGGGTATGGTTTGTGGTTGAAAGCGAAGTTGGTTGGTACGCCATTGAAATCCTCCTGCTCGTTGATATGATAGCTGAGCCTGCAGCACAACAATCGGCTAGCGCGATAACGCCGACGTGTCGGGCATGCTAACCAGCGCATATTCCGTAATTTGCACCAACGGCCGTGGCTGGTCGTTCAGGGCAGTGCTGCCAGCAACAAGTGCAGCGAGCGCAACGACAACGATAAAGATTTTCGAGATAACAACCTTGATATTCGACCGTTTATTCAGGCGCTTTAATGGCATGTCCCCCTCCTTATAGGTTTATCCAATCCGCTGATATATCATCTAGGTCGCGGCGCAAGCGGACAGGTAACGGCCTAATAGATGACAGCCATATCACAGCCTTCCGCCGTAGGTGTTGCTGCGAATACTCGGCAACCATTTTTAAACCTATGCCACGATAGCACGCAGCAAAACGATACGTCTAGAGATGAATGTTCTGAGTATAATCAGTGCCGCGTATCAGGGGATGCAACCGAATAAAGCGCATTACTATGCGCAAAATCGTGTTATCGCCGTGCGGAAATGTTGTACATTGTGCCAGTACCCTTTCCGCCTGTGCCAATATTGTGTGTAAACTCATTTCGCTAACTCTACAAGTGATAAAAATGAATAGGAGGAACATATGCGGAACAGGTACGATGCGATTGTGCTCGGGCTTGGCGGCATGGGCAGCGCCACGGTGTATCAGCTGGCGCGGCGCGGCCAACGCGTGCTTGGCATCGAACGCTTTACGCCGGGGCATGATCGCGGCTCGAGCCATGGGCAGTCGCGCATTATCCGCAAATCTTACTTTGAAGACCCGGCCTATGTGCCGCTACTGTTGCGGGCATACGAATTGTGGCACCAGCTAGAGCGAGAAAGCGGCCAGCAGTTGCTACGGCCCACCGGAGGCCTGATGATCGGCTCGCCCACTAGCCAATTGCTTCAAGGCAGTATGCGCAGCGCCCGCGAACACAACCTGCCCCACGAAATCCTCGATGCCAGTGAGATTCAGCGCCGCTACCCGGCACTCACGCCCGCGCCGCACGAGATTGCGCTCTACGAAACCGATGCGGGAGTATTACAGCCAGAAGCCTGTATTCACGCGCATTTGACGCAAGCAGCAGCCCACGGTGCCGAGCTGCATTACGAAGAGCCTGTGCTGCAATGGGAGGCCAATGGTGAGGGGATGTTGGTCACAACAGCATCAGGCAGCTACCATGCTGCGCGCCTGGTTATCACGGCGGGCAGCTGGTTGCCCGAGCTGATGGCGGGGTTAGGGTTGCCGCTGCATGTTGAGCGGCGGGTTATGTATTGGTTTACGCCGCAAGGTGGCGCGGCGCCGTTCAATCCCAGCCATTTCCCCATTTACATTTGGGAAGTCGACGACGGCCATACTTTTTATGGCTTCCCCGATATGGGCGGCCTGCCCGCAGGGGTAAAGGTCGCGCTGCACAGCATTCCCGATGATATCTGCACGCCCGAAACGCTCGATCGGAGCATGCGCCCGGCAGAAATAGCTCGCATGCGCACCTACCTCACGGGCCGTATTCCTGCGCTCAGCCAGGGGGCGTTTGTTGCCGGGCTGGCCTGCATGTACACACTTACCCCCGACGGACACTTTATCATCAGTGCGCACCCGCAACACCCAGCGGCCATCCTCAGCGCAACCTGCTCGGGCCATGGCTTCAAGTTTGCCAGTGTCATTGGGGAAATCCTGGCCGACCTGGCATTGAATGGCGCTACGCCGCATCCAATTGGCCTGTTTGCTCCAACCCGCTTTACCACGGGTAGGTAGTGCGGCACAGGCAGATACGCATGCGAAGCAACAGAGGCCATTAAAGCAATTGGCAATTATACCCCTGCCGACGATGTTGTGCTACGCATAGCGCCTTGCAAACCGCTTGTAATCAGGGCGCCACACTCAAGTGCATCGAGTAGAACAAAACCTTCTACCGTTGCAAATATAAACGCTGCTAATGGCTCGCGATCTTCTTCCTGCCCGACTTCTAGTGCCAAAGTGATCCAATTATAAAAGCTATTACAAATCTGCCGCGCGATTAGGCGGTAAACGTCCATCGACGTCGAGAGCGCTACTAGCTCTAACCATAGCCGTAGATAGGGCCGAAACCTTGGTTCTTTGACGATTTCTGTAAGATAGGCAAGAAGTGTTTGTAGCCGCATGGGTTGTGCGCGGGCACTTTCGAGTAGAGAAAGCATGCGCGCCGCAATCAGATTAAGCGACGCAGTCATGAGTTCTTCTTTGTTCACGAAATAGTGCAAAAGCATGCGATCGCTTGTGCCTATCGCAGCGGCTAAATGCCGCAAGCTGGAATCTTGCAAGCCATTGACCAGCAGATAGTCGGCTATCGCATCGAGTAGTTGCTGCCTTTTTATTTCTGATTTATGCATAATCTATAACCTTGACAAATTATGTAGCACATGCTACATGTTATTAAGTGTAGCATGTGCTACATGTTATTGAACTTCGAGGAGAGCGTATGTCTCAAATAACGCTATTTCCATCCGTTGCCGCCCTTATCGCTGTTGTAGCTTCATTATATCTTGGTGCCAAATCGGAAAGGGTGAATAAAAACGTTTGGGTCGTTCCGGCCTTTTTTGCGTTTGTATTTCTGTTACTCTCGCTCCAAGCGATGTTAACCGAAGGCCCGACTGGCTTTTGGACAGAACATGTCCGTAATTTATGGGGCAATCAAATCTGGTACGATCTGCTACTGGCTACTGTTGCTGCCCTAGCATTCTCACTTCCGCAAGCCAAAGCTCTCGGCATGCGCGTTGTGCCTTGGATCATCTTCACACTTGTGACTGGCTCGATTGGCCTTTACTCATTTATCGCACGGCTGCTCTATCTTAGGGCAAAAAACAATTTGTAACGCCCACATGATGCATGCGATTACACAAGGCTACATTCAGCATACCGCTACACAGGCTCACCTTCTGTAGTGATGGTTTGCGTATAGTGCAAACCATCACTACAGAAGGTGGATGCTGCCGCACTACCGTAGGCACAGCCTGCCGGGGGAGTACCACCGCACAAAAGCTGAGCTACACCCCATAGCCTGCAAGGTCTTCAGCAATGTTCGCAGCACACTTCTCCCCACTAATCATCGCCGCATTTAGGCTACTCGCCTCGGTAAACTCGCCCGCGAAGTATAGCCCGGCCCGGCCACTACGGTTATCGGGTAGTTGTGGGTGTAGCCCTGGCGGCTGACCAAACTGCGCAAACGGGATACGATACAGGCGCAACGGCTGGTAGCTGGCTAATGCCGCCTGGGCCAACATATTGCCTGCAACCATACGATGCAGATCGCGCAGCCCCTGTCGAAAGAGCTCATCGTCATTCAGGGCGGGTATGCCGATGACCGTAGCGCTGAGCAAATGTTTACCCGGCGGTGCATAGGCGGGCACAACATTCGTCAGCAGTTGCGCATTATTGATGAAGGCATCTGGCAGCGGGTTGAGCAGCAGTTTTGGCCCCTGGTATAGTGGCTCATCGCCGCTATAGTAAAGCGTAACCGTGCCGCGCTCCTCGGTGGGCATTGGCAGGCCGCTTAAGCGGGCGGCCTCGGGCGCAGGCGTGGCAACCACCACCGCGTCTGCAAAAAGCTCTTGGCCATTCGCAAGCCGTACACCAGCAACCCGCGCCTCCCGGTGAAGTAAATCCGCAACTCGGGTGTTCAGGTGTGGCAATCCGCGTTCGAGCAAAGGTGCCGCTAGTTGCGCACTTATAGCGCCCATGCCAGCTGCAGGCAGGCAGGCCCGCCCCTCGGCCAGCATCTTAAAATCGAAGCGTAAGCATTTGGCGCTTGTCGCGAGGGTACGGTCGAAAAGCACCCCGCCATAAAACGGGCGAAAAAATAGATCAATAATGCGATCGCTAAAACCGCGCCGTTTGAGGAAATCGTAGCTAGTTTCATCCGGGCCAGCCAGCATTTCATCGACTGTTTGCAAGCGCAGCTCAGTCGCTAGCTGAAGCGTGCGCAACTTATCCAGCGGCGAAATACTGCCCGCCAGCGTCGCTGCCAGGCGATCGGCCCAGGCCGGGTCGCGAAGAGGATCGGTAAGAACAACTTGCTTTCCCGGCAGGCAGATGATTGCCCCAGGCGCAAATGCGTGTAGGTCGAGCGCCGCCAGATCGAGCTGGCGCAACACCGCAGGGTATGTGTCGAATACGACCTGAAAGCCGCGATCAAAAATATAGCCGTCGGCATAATCGCTGCGCACGCGCCCCCCAACGCCATCCGCCGCCTCAATAATTGTTATATCAACTTTCCAGCGTTCAAGCATTCTGGCACAGGCCAGGCCAGCCAATCCGGCCCCAACAATAATGACATGCATAGGCTTTCTCTCGTATTACAATCCAGCGGGCAGTAGCTAATCAGCAGGTTAATGTAACAAATCAAAACGCCACGCGTTCCCACAACTCTATCTCTATAAAACTACTCGCATCTCTAGAAACCGTGCAACGATATTGTCTGAGCAACTAGGGGTGTTCAGCAGGTAAACAAAGAGACCTGTTTTATCAGGTCTCTTTGTTTATGCAAACTAGCGAACTAAGTAGCTACATAGCACTGCGTGCTTTATCCCAAGCATACCGAACTGATTCCTTAAAACGATCCCAGGTACCGGGATTATGCTCTTCCCAGTTGCTACGGGCCTCGCTCTCAATCTCGCTCCAATTGCGGCCACGGTAGTCCGGGTTAATGGCAAGGTTATAGCCATAGCGATATACCTGCGTATACTGATTGTAGTCGTAGCCGCTATCTGCACCGTAGCGCTGGTAGTGGGCGCGAAAATCGCTGTCGTAGGTGTTAAACGCGTCTTTGGTGCCTTCACCAATAGCGTCGCCAGCGGCACCTGTAACCGCACCAACGGCTGCTCCGGTGGCACCGCCCACAACCGCCCCCACTGGCCCACCTACCGAGCCAATCGCAGCGCCAGTAGCGGCCCCAGCAACGGTACCACTCGCGGTACCAACCTTGCTGCTCCGCTCCCAGGTTGTTTCAGCATTATTCGGATCAAAGCCCTGCCAGCCACTCTTCCGCCACTCATTGCCGAGCCGTTCAACATCCACTGCGCCAGCACTAGTCATTATATCGTATGCACGCTGAGCAACATCTTCGGCGGCCTGCACCATTACGAGCGTTCCACCACGGCGTACACCTTCAGCGTAGAGCCCCGCTTCCTCCTTCGACATGCCAGCCGCCCCTAATGCACCAATAATACCACCGGCAGCTGCACCCATACCTGCGCCCACTAATGTGCTCGCGCCAGCGGCACCAAGCGCAGCGGCCAATGGGCCGGCGGCCAACACTGGCCCAATGCCAGGAATGGCAAGCGCCCCGACACCTACAAGCAGCCCGAGCACTCCACCGAGTACCCCACCACCTACGGCGCCAGTACTAGCCCCCGCAGCTGCGGGGCTGCTTTCACGAGCAGGGTACCCCTCACTATTATTGGCTAACACACTAATCGAATCGCGAGAAAACCCGCCATTCATTAATCGCTGAACAACATTTTGTGCTTCAGCAGCTGTGTCAAACAATCCAACAATTGTCTTCGCCATGGTAGTTCTCCTCCCAATAATAAGGCTTGTTCTCTCACATCAGCGTGAGAAGCCTCGATGAGCGCATCCCTATATCTTCTTGTTTAACATAGCGATACGCTGCGCTTCACTGCCTTATTCTCTATATAAGACAGTTATAGCCGAGAAGGCGAGCACAATACGTGCCATCAATCGGAAGGAGCCTGAATTTGTTGGCTAGAGATGTGCGAGAACTCCTGAAATTAAGCTTCCCGCTGAGCACGAAGCCCATCGCGGTCGACCAGCACAATTGTGCCCCGATCAATCCGGATGAGTCCAAGCCCTTCAAATGTTTTAAGCGCGCGGCCAATCATCTCACGCACGGTGCCAATCTGCGCGGCCATTTCGGCCTGGGTTAGCGGCTGGCCCGGCCTATTCACCGCTTGCTCAAGTAGCAACCCTGCCAAACGACCCTGAACGGTATGCAGTGCAAGCTCATCCACAAGGTGTACAAGATGCCGCAGACGACCGCTAAATTCACTGAGTAGTGCCAGGGCAATCGCCCCGTGGCGCTCAGCCGCAGCACGCAATGGCAAGCGCGGTAACGCCAGCAACAGCACCGGGGTAAGTGCTTCCGCATTTGCCGGGCAAGGGCCGCCATCAAACATAGGCACAGTATTGAAATGCTCGCCCGGCCCAACCACATTCAGCACCTGCTCACGGCCATTCGTCCCTACCCGCACGATTTTTACCCGTCCCTGCACAACGATATACATCTGCTCGGCTGGCTCACCTTCGAGCTGAAGGAGCGTACCAGCCGGGCGCTGAAGCGGCACACTTATTGCCGCAAGCTCGGCCAAAGCCGACGCTGGCAAGTGCGCACAAAACGTTACTTGTCGTAATTGTTCAATTCGCTCGCTACTCATAAAGGAGCAATGTACCCGTTATGCCTCAACATATCCCGACGTGACAAAAGTCGCATTCTTCTGCGCGGCTTTGCGCTAGGCTGAACCCAAACGATCTTCATACAAGGAGGAAGCCATGAAATCGCTTGCATCGATGCTGGTGATTATAGCAGCAGGGGCTAGTATCTTGGCGGCGTGTGGTGCGACACCGGCAACAACGCCGCTTCGGGCTGCCCGCGCTGAAGTTGCAACAACCCCACCTACCACCGCGCCGCAACCAACCACAGCCGCAATGTCTGCATCCGACCATGCCAACATGCTGGTTGTCAACGCCGTTGACCTGGGATTTGAACCAAAGACGCTTCAGGTAGCAAAACCAGGAAAATACACTGTTCAGTTTACCAACCAAGGCGCAATTCAGCACGATATTACCTTCGCCGATGGCGCTAAAGTTGTGGCAAACCCGAAAGAAACCAAAAATATCGAAGTCAACGTGCCCGCCAGCGGCTTAAGCTTTATTTGTTCAATTCCGGGGCATAGTGATGCCGGGATGAAGGGAACCATTTCGGTGGCTGGCAGCACGGCAGGTACCGGCAGCGCCGACGACCATGGCGGGCCGCCGCCCACAACCGATGTTCAGCCCAATGACCAGGCACCCGCGTATACATTGTATAACCCGGCGGCGCCAACCCTGCTCGAAGGAACCACCCACGATATCGATCTTGTGGTCGAAGAAAAAGATATGACTGTGGCCAAAGGATTTGTCCAGCATGTTTGGACATTCAATGGCACAGTGCCTGGCCCTGCGATACGTGTGCGCATTGGCGATACCATCCGTATTCACCTGAAAAACCCTGCCACAAACCAGCTTGCTCACTCCGTCGACTTCCATGCCAGCCAGGTTGCCTGGAACGATGAAATGACCTCGATCAACCCGGGCGAAGAAAAACTGTATGAATGGAAAGCCGAGTATGCCGGGGTTTGGATGTACCACTGTGGTACATCGCCAGCGCTGCACCATATTGCGAACGGCATGTATGGGATGGTTATCGTCGAACCGCGCGAAGGGCTACCCCAGGTTAGCCACGAATTTGCACTTGTGCAAAGTGAGTGGTATCTTGGCCCTCAAGGGCAGCCCGCAAGCTTAACCAAAGCATCGGCCAGCGCCCCCGCTCCCGATTATGTCGTGTTCAATGGGGTCGCCAATCAATACAAAGATAACCCGATCAAGGTCGATACCGGCAAAACGGTGCGTGTGTTTGTCCTGAATGCTGGCCCAAACGTCGATAGCTCATTCCACGTGGTTGGCACGATCTTTAATACAGTTATTAAAGAAGGGGTAACGCTCAACCCCGATAATCCTGGGCACTACGGTTCGCAAGCGGTTGATCTTGCACCAGCTCAGGGCGCAATTATCGAGTTTACCACGGCAGAAGATGGGCTTTACCCAATTGTAACGCACGCGTTTAATTTCGTGGGTCGCGGGGCATTGGGCCTATTTCAGGCAGGGGATGGTGACCCAAAAAACTAAACTGCAGCACTTATGTAGTCGGCGTTATTGCCTGTGACCGTGCAATACGTTTGTTTGCATCGCTAGTGTTCCGCTGGTCGTGCAGAGCGCTACCAGCGGAACATCAGCAATGTGGGTACTATACCGCCACTGGCAGATCAATGATAAGCGAAACCCTAATCCGTGAGTGTGGTTTGAAAGCATTATGTAAATAAAGCTATGAAAGCACAATCAATTGCTGATAACTGGGTGTTGCCAATTATCATGCTGCACAAATGCACTGGCTGCGGCATGTGCGAGCAACGCTGCCCGACCCATGCGGTTGAAATCGTAGCGGAGAAGGCCGTCATTACTCGCCCAGCCGATTGCAGCTTTTGCGACATTTGCGAAACGTATTGCCCCGAAGGTGCAATTGGCCGCCCATTTCAGATTGTGTTCGAGAGCACAGCACAATAAATTATGTATACTCAGGCCCGCTTCTTCATTCGTACCGCACTCGCAAATTTGCTTGCTGCATTCCTGGTGGGCGCGATTGTACTGCTGAACCAGGCGTTCGAGTTTGATGGACGCCTGAGCACGCTTATGCCAGTGTTCTACCATTTGCTCATGGTAGGCTGGGTCACGCAACTTATCTGTGGGGTATCGCTGTGGATGTTCCCGCCGTTTTCGCGCGAACGACCGCGCGGCAACGAGCAATTTGGATGGCTGTCCTATGGGGCGCTTAATGCTGGCCTGTGGCTACGGGTCATCTTCGAACCGCTCCATACGTGGGTGCCAGATAGCTGGTATGGCACAATGCTCGTTCCTTCGGCGCTGCTCCAGGTTTTCGCGATCTGGATGTATGTGGTAGCGATCTGGCCGCGCGTAAAAGGGAAGAAGTGATGAAGGAGCGCATGCCGTGCCGCGGTTAAGCCAACTGATGATACGCATCGCGCTGGCCTGGCTGGCACTTGGGTATAGCTTTGGCGGCCTGGTACTTTCAACCAAAGGCGTGCCGCTGCTGCCCTGGCTATGGGCATTACGCTCTGCGCATATTCATATCTTGCTGGTGGGCTGGACGGTTCAGCTCGCTTTTGGGGTCGCTTACTGGATTCTGCCACGGCTCGACGCATTTGGTAATCGTGGCAATGAGCGCCCAGTGATTATCTCGGCACTGGCACTGAACAGTGGGGTTATGCTAGCGGTGATACAAAGTATTGCAGCCAGCATCGCCGCGCTGAGTACGCTGGCTCGCTGGCTGCCACTGGCGACAGGTGTGCTATATCTTGTTGCAATTGGGCTATTTGTACGCCACGCCTGGCCGCGCGTGCGCCCATTTCAAATTAATCCACAACCATAGTGCCTACGATTGTAGTCCGCACAGCCCCACCGCCTGTCACTCACCAACCGGCGACAGCAAATAGCCTTTGCCACGCACATTGAGGATATAACGCGGCGCTGAAGGATCAGGCTCGAGCTTCTGCCGCAGGTGGTGAATATGCGGCTTAATCAGCTCGCCCGCCTCCATCTCATCGGTTTCGTAGCCCTGTGCGCAGCGCACGAGGTGCGCATACGACAACATCGCGCCAGCATGCTCGGCCAGACACAGAAGCACACGAAATTCCGTTGGCGTCAGCGCGAGGGTTCGCCCGCCTAGTGTAGCCTCTTGCCGCCAGGTATCGAGATGAAGCGCGCCCACCGTAATCGCGCGCTCGTTTGGCCCGCTCGTATCATTGGTGCCAGCCGCAGGTGTTCCGCGCAGCTCTTGTACCGCTGCCCCCACAACATCAAGCAGAGTGCGCTCGCGTAGCCGCTGGCTGCGTGCGGCAAGGCCAGCTTTAACCCGTTCAATCACATAGGATGGTTCGGTCGTCTTCAAGAGGTAGTCGAATACGCCCTGGTGCAACCCCTCTACTGCGGTATCGAGCGAGCCATGCCCGGTAAGCACAATAATTGCGACATCGGGTTGGCGTTTTCGGGCCGCCGCCACCACCTGCATCCCATCCATACCCGGCATTTTGAGATCGACCAACATTAAATCGAACAGCTGGCGTTCGAGCAATGCAACCGCCTCTGCACCATTTTCCGCGGGTGTTACCTCATAACCAGCGCGCTTCAAGAGCGCGCCCAAGGTCAGGCGAATGGAAGCCTCATCATCAACAATCAATATTTGAGCGGCCTGAGTCATGCTGGCTCCTACTGCTGCGAAATACCAGTATCGTTGCGCAACGGCACAGAATGGCCGTCACACGCCCCCGATCGTATCATTCGTCGGAAATCGTGTCAAACGTTTGGTGAAGAATGGGCGCGGCTCGATACCACCAGGCGCACCGACTCACCAAGATCGTGCAATTCAACTGGTTTAGCCAGATAATACTGCACTCCCAGCGACCGCATCTGGCTGCGCAGGCGAGGCGTGTCATAGGCGGTTAGCACCATCACAGCAATTTCAGGATGCGTGCGATGTATCTCTTTCAGCAGCGCCGTCTCTGCGCTGCTCTCTGAGCTAGGATCAATAATTAACAGATCAATCTGTTCGTGCTGGCAGCGGTCTTGGGCTACATCTGGTGAGGGCGCGATCTCAATGGCTGCTGTTTGATTGAGCATTCGCTGTAAGCCATGCTGCGTTACAAGCGCAGCCATGGGGTCGTTGTCAACAATTAAGATGTGTGATGTATGCATGAGCGATACTACTTTCTTAATATTGGACGCGACAAGGAAGGGGCTTAGGCGAAAGAATCAGCGCAGTAACGACCAGACAGCGCATAAAGCTATCGTTTTAGAGCGCCTTTAAGCTATCCTGTATGCTACCAAGAAGTGGTGCAAGCGAGGAAAAGAGTTGACAACAATTTGTGGTGATTCTGCAACTCAGCTCAGAGTTGAGTACATACTGAGCACCACAGTAGGTGGCGGAGTAAATGGCAGATGAATTGTGAAGGTACTGCCCTGGCCGAGCGTGCTTGCCACAGCGATACAGCCGCCATGCTGATTAATGATATGCGCGCTAATCGCCAGGCCAAGGCCAGTACCCTGGGCCTTTGTGGTGTAAAAAGGTTCGAAAATGTGGGGCAAATGCTCTGGGTCAATTCCGCTGCCTGTATCACTAATCTGAATTGCAACGATGCTCGCCGCAGACGCATCTCCCGGCTCGTTCGTACTCCGTATGGTAAGTACCCCGCCAGTTGGCATAGCGTCACAGGCATTCAACATCAGGTTGAGGAATACCTGACGCAGCTGGTCGGCATGGGCCACAATTTGCGGCAGCTGTGCATCAAGCTCGTGCTGAATAGTGACATGCCCGTGGCGTAAGTGGGTGTGAACCAGCTCAATGGTTGCACGCAGCACTTCGTTCAGGCAGGTTGGCTCAAGCTCGGTGCGCGTAGGGCGATAGAAATCACGCATGCGGGTGATGATGCGCGCGATGCGACCAAGCTCGGCCTGCGCCACCGCAATAAATGCGCGTTCGGGGGCATCGGCAGCAAGATCTTGCTCAACTACATACAGGCTATTACGTGCCGCATACAGTGGGTTATTAATTTCATGTGCGACTGAAGCGGCAAGTTCGCCTACGGCAGCAAGTTTGGCGCTTTGCAGCAATTGTGCCTGTGCAGTATCGAGCCGGGCTTGTATTTCGGCATAGTTGGTTTGCGTTTGGGTCAGCTGCGATGCTAGCTGTGTAGTGCGATTACGTTCTTCGACATCGACAATAGCGATTGCCACCATATCAGCGAGGGCCTGAACAAAGGGAAGATCGCGCGGAACAAACGGCTGGGCGCGGCTTCCGCCATAAATCACCAGCGATCCTAAGCGCTGCGATTCGAGCCGTAAAGGCGCGAGCAATGCACTTACAGGGGGCCAGTGAGTCAAAAGATTACTTAGCTCAGCATACTGGGCTGGCTGCTGCTCATCAAGCGCCAGCGCTAGCTCAGGGCCAGCCATAAGCATGGCGCGCGGGGCCAAAAATGCCCGCCCCGCCGTCGACTGCCCTGGGTACACCCGCATTGGCGGTAGGGTGCCAGCGCTTGTAGCGCGGAGTTCAAGCATCTGCCCAGTAGTATCACTAAGAAATAATAACACGCCGCTCGCGCCTACAAACAGCGCTTTAGCCTGCTGTACAACCAGCTGTAATATAGCAGGCAAATCGTGCGTTACTAATAGTGCCGAGCATAGCGTAAGCAATGTGTCGAGCCGCGTTCCAGGCGTTGGTTGGGCTTGCACCCACTGCGTTGCTAACTGCGCCCGTAGCTCGGCAACCTGCTGCTCAAGCGCTTGTATGCGTTCCCGGCCACGCCGCCGTTGCCGCAATGTATATGGGCGAGTATGACTAGTAGACCACCGCATTCTTGCCATGTTATCACACCTCAACCTACTGTTGTGGTTTATATTCGTGATAATTCCCACAACTGTGCGATACTTTGCTAATAATGTCACACAGAAAGGGGTATACTATGGCTCGCAGAAGACGCCAACACCCACTGTTGAAAATCGCACAGGCGTACCTCAACCAGCATATGCCCGAAATGGCCGGGGCGCGTTTACAGCTGCGCAACCTCGATGGCCCGCCTGAAGCGCCGCGCTATTCGGTGACTGCTGAGTGCTGCCTACAGGCGTGCCCGCATGGAGTTGCACCCGCAATAGCCGCCGTTGGAAAATGCCCAGTTGCCGACTGCCCGCTACGCTGCTCGGTTCGGTTGTTACTCAGTCGGCGCGGTACGGTGCTGCATACAACGCAAAGTACAATTCACTGGCAGTAACGATAACTGGCGATATACGACACATTCGTAGCGCCTACGCCAGACAGCGCGTTAGGCGTTATAGTTGTGCCAGGCGCTCCTTGAGGGTCTGCGCCGATTGCTGAAATGCCTTAGCCTCTTCTTCACTAATTGGCAGATTTAATACTTCTTCAATGCCATTACGCCCAACAATCGTTGGCAGGCTAATAGCAATACCATCAACCCCGTATTGCCCCTGCAACGGGCTGCACACCGTCAGCACGGTATTCTGGTCGCGCAATACTGCTTCGACAATAGTGAGTAGCCCCAGGCCAATCGCATAGTAGGTGGCCTTTTTACGTTTGATGATCTCGTATGCTGCGGTACGGGTCTGCTCAAAAATATCGTGTAGCGCAGCTTCATCGTACCCCCGCCCATTGGCCCCAACAAAATCGTGCAAGCGCACGCCAGCAATATTTGCCAGGCTCCATAATGCCAGTTCGCTATCGCCGTGCTCGCCAACAATATACGCATGAACGCTGCGCGGATCAACATTATAGTATTCGCCGAGCATATAGCGAAAGCGTGCGGTATCGAGAATAGTTCCTGACCCAATCACACGCCCCGGTGCCAGGCCAGCGATCTGGTCGGAGATTGTGGTAAGAATATCGACCGGGTTGGTGGCAATAATAATAATGCTATCGGGTGCGGCAGCTACTACCTGCGGTACAATCTGGCGGAATACTGCGGCATTGCGCTGCAACAGATCCAGGCGAGTTTCCCCAGGGCGCTGGTTCGCGCCAGCAGTAATAACCACAACCTCGGCACCAGCTAACTGCTCGTAAGTTCCCGCGTACATGCGCATCGGCCGCACGAATGGCAGGCCATGATTCAGATCCATGGCTTCGCCCTCGGCGCGGGCCGTGTCAAGATCAACCAGTACGAGCTCATTCGCCAGACCACGCTGCATGAGCGCATATGCAAACGAAGCACCGACCATACCAGTGCCAACCAAACCCACCTTCCCCGTGCTATTTGGGCGCGGCATAGCTCCTCCTTCGCCTACAGTATGTGAGTATTCGCGGCGTTGATAGTATGGTAGTATAGCACAGTGCTTCATTGTGCTTTCATAACTCGGGGTTGAAGCCTGTTTTCGTTGCCAACCAGTAGCACTGGTATACTGTAGAATGGCGTAGAACTGATCGTTGATGAGGAGCACGACAATGCGCGATATTGTTATTATCGGCAGTGGGGCTGCTGGTGTTGCTGCAGCACTTTTTGCGCTGAGCAAGCAGCTCGATGCCGTGATGATTTATGAAGATGTTGGCGGAAAAGCAGGGACACAGCAGCACCTACAGGGGCAGGCGGGCGATGAATACATAGCTGGTGCTGAGGCGGTGCAGCTTTTCGAGCGGCGCGTAACATCCCACCCGAACAGTATACTCCGCGACCGGGTTATTGCCCTGACAAAGCGGGCTGGCCTTTTTTATGTCGAAACGCAGCGCCATGGGGCGATTAAAGCCACTACCGTCATCCTGGCTACCGGGGCGGCACCACTGACCCTGGATGTCCCAGGGGCACGCGCGCTGCTTAATCATGGCATTGGCTATTCAATCACAACTCACGCACAATTGGTGGAAGGTAAGAGCGTCGCTGTGATAGGGACAACCCGGCGAGCACTGCGTGGCGTGATCGAACTAGCACGCAGCGCCGCACAGATTTACCTGATCGCTCTTGATGCAACCAATCTCACATCGCCGCTGGCGCGCATGGTAAGTAGCTTGCCCAATGTGCAGGTAATGCAGGGTTACCGCGTGCGCGAAATTGCTGGCCGCGATAGTGTTGAGTATGTGAAAGTTGAGCACGAAGGCGAAGAATCGTATCTGCGCGTTGCTGCCGTATTTGCCGATGTCGGGTTACTCCCCAATAGCGGTATTGCGCGTCAGCTTGCACAGGTTGACGGCGATGGCTTTGTGCGCGTCGATACCCACAATGCCACCACCCAGCCAGGCCTATTTGCTGCAGGCGATGTAACAACCGCCTTTGGTGAGAATATCCTGATTGCGCTTGGCGATGGCGCACGTGCCGCCGCCAGTGCATATGAATATATTCTCTCGCAGCCGCGCCCCCAGGAGCCGGAAGGTGCTGATTAAGCCCGGTTGAGCCGTGCAATATATCGTGGGCGGGGTCATGCTCGCCCACGTACCAAACGCAGCTTACACATCTATTGCATTCGATCGAAACACAGAGGGAGAACGCCCCATGGATGCCGTGCGCGATTGGATGACTAGCCCCGTCATTGTGGCACCGGACACCATGTGCCTCCCCGAAGCGCGGCGAAAGCTACAAGAATGTGGTGTTCGGCGTATGCCGGTTGTTGGTGCAAGTGGCGAGCTGGTTGGTATCGTAACCGAAGGCGATATCAATCGCATTTCCGACTCGCATGTCAGCGATGTGCGCGATTATAACCTTTACCATCGCATCGCCGATCTGCCCCTACGCGAATTTATGACACGCAGTGTACAATTTGCCACGCCTGACATGCCGGTGATGCAGGTAGCGCAGCTTCTGCTCGATTACCGGATCGGCGGCGTGCCCGTGGTAGAAAATGGGCAAATTGTAGGCATTATCACCGAAAGCGATCTGTTTCGCCTGATCGTGCGACGCCATATTGGCGTCGCTGATGCCGAGGCGCCAGCGGAGCCAACGATCAGTGATATTCCGCCGCGTTAAGCTGCAACCATCACCTACGTAGCCCATAACACACTGACATTGGCAGCATCTGCTGCTCTTCAATAGGCCCGCACTGTATGTGTGCGCGGGCCTATTGGTACATGCACGCGAAGTAGGCGCAGAAGATCGGCCCAAGAAAGGATGTTGCCGATACCGCTTTTCGCCTATAATGTGCGCCTGCTCTCTTTCAGTATAGAATGACCAGCAGGCTATGGCCGAATATCGCACACACCCCCTGACAGCACAATTGGCGGCCCAAATCGCTACGCACGAACTCTTTCGCGAGCTAGATACCCCAACTCGTGCCGCGCTTATTGCTGAACTTGATCTGATTGAGCTACCGGCGCGCAGCCAATTATTTGCCGAAGGTGCGCCAGGCGATGCATTGTATATTGTGGCGAGCGGTCGCCTACGGGTCGTGCAGGGCCAACGCATTTTGCGCGAAGTGGGCCGCGGCGAGTATGTTGGCGAGTTTGCGCTCATCACTGGCGAACCACGTTCGGCCACCGTGTATGCCGTGCGCGATAGCAACCTGATACGCCTTTCACAAGCGCTATTCGAGCGTGTATTACAGCGCTACCCGCGCGCAATGATGCAAATCGCGGGTGTGATTGTGCAGCGTGCTCGGACACACCTCCCGCCCATTATGCCCGGTGCGGCAAGCGCCTTTGTGCTCCTGCCCGCCAGCCGCCGTCCACCGCCTGACACATTTGCCCAACAGCTCACCACAGCGCTCAGCGTGTTTGGGCCAACCTTGCACCTGAGCAGCGCGCGCATTAATGCCCTGTATGGCCGCGATGGCGTGTCGCAACTGCCCGACGACGATGCAGAGAATAGCGCGCTGGTGGGCTGGCTGGGCGACCAAGAAACGCGCTACCACCAGATTGTCTACGACACTGACCCTGAATGGTCAGCATGGACACGCCGCGCCTTACGACAGGCCGACCGGCTGCTGCTTGTAGCCTATGCGGAAGATGATCCGAACCCTGGCATGCTTGAGCGCGCCGCCAATGCGGCAGGCGTGGGTGCCCGCACCGAACTCATTTTGCTCTATCCCCCAGGAATTTCCCAGGCAAATGGTACCCGTGCCTGGCTGGCAGCTCGCCACGTTCACACCTATCACCATGTTCGCCTGGGGCATAGCGGCGACATGGCGCGCCTGGCCCGCCGCCTCACTGGCCGTGCGCTTGGGGTTGTGCTCAGCGGTGGCGGGGCGCGCGGCTCGGCGCATATTGGCGCACTACACGCTTTAGAAGAAGCCGGGCTGCACGCCGATTTTATTGGCGGCACAAGCATTGGCGCGCTGATCGGGGCGCTCTATGCTACTGGGCGCGGGTACGAAGCACTCACCCAGCTGGCGTCAGCGCTATCGTCGGGGCGGCGGCTGCTCGACTATACTTTGCCATTTACCGCCTTCAACACTACCCGTAAGCTCACCGCAGTATATCGCGCCTTATTTGGCGAAACCCAGATTGAAGATTTGTGGCAGCGCTTCTTCTGTGTTTCGAGTAACCTTACCCGCGCCGAGCCAGTCATTCACGAAGATGGGCTGCTCTGGGCAGCAGTGCGCGCCAGCACCGCCATTCCGGTGATTTTCGCCCCGGTGCAACACGCCAATGGCGATGTACTGGTGGACGGCGGCATCTTGAATAATTTCCCAATTGATATTATGCGCACACGCTATGAGGCTGGCACTGTCATCGGCATCGACGTTGCACCGCCGACCGATAAAGTGCGTGATTACCGATTTGGGCCAAGCGTATCGGGCTGGCAGCAGCTGTGGAACCGCCTAAACCCGCTGGCGCGGCCTGCGCGCGCGCCCTCACTGCTCGAAAACCTGACGCGCACGATTGAGGTAAACAGCGCCTACCGTGTGCGCTCAGCATCCTTTCGCCAGTTTGCCGATTTACTCATCCAGATGCCCGACCGCCCATTTGGTCGTTTAGCTTTCGATATTTACCCCGAAATGATTGAAATGGGCTACCGCGAGGCCCAGCGCCAGATCGAAACCTGGCAGCAGCACCACCATCACGCAGAGGATGAGCAATGAACCCGATCGACCATATGTTGCGCGAATACCCGCTGATTGTGCTCGACGGAGCGCTGGCGACCGAGCTTGAAGCGCACGGCTGCGATCTGCACGATCCGCTCTGGTCGGCCAAAGTGTTGCTCGAAGCCCCTGCACTCATCCAGCAGGTACATACCGATTACTTCGCGGCGGGGGCCGATTGCGCGATTACTGCCACCTACCAGGCGACATTTGCTGGCTTTGCGCAGCGCGGCCTGGATGAACAGGCTTCAGCGCAGATAATGCGCCGCGCCGTTGAGCTAGCCCTAGCAGCGCGCGATGCCTTCTGGGCGGTGCCTGCCAATCGGGTGGGACGGCCACGCCCGCTAGTTGCCGCGTCGATTGGCCCGTATGGCGCAGGTTTAGCCGATGGCTCGGAATATCGCGGCGACTACGGTTTGGATGAAGCAGCGCTCATGGATTTTCACCGCCCGCGAATGGCCGTGCTCGCCGCAGCCGGGGCCGATCTGTTTGCGTGCGAAACAATACCGTGTATGGCCGAAGCGCGGGCGTTGGCGCGGCTATTAGCCGAATTTCCTGATCAGCGTGCCTGGATCAGCTTTAGCGCACGCGATAGGGCACATACCTCACACGGCGATCTTCTGGCCGAATGTGCATCCTGGCTCGATCAGTTCCCACAAATTGCGGCCATTGGCGTAAATTGCACCGCCCCACAGTTCATCGCCAAGCTGATTGATGCACTGGCGGGCGCGACGAGCAAGCCAATCGTTGTGTACCCAAATTCGGGCGAGACCTACCAGCCCGAAGCGCAGTGCTGGGTGGGAGATAGCGCGGCCCAGAATTTTGCCGACCTGGCACGCGGATGGTATACGCACGGCGCACGGCTGATCGGTGGCTGCTGCCGCACCGGCCCGCGCGAAATTCAGGCGCTGGCAAGCTGGGCGCGCCTGAGCTAATGGTAAATGCGCGTAGGAGGAGGCTAATCCATGAGTGTGAAGCCGGGATGGAATGGGCGGTTCTTTGAGGATTTTGTGATCGGCGATGTGTATCAGCATCCACTGGGGCGCACGGTTACCACCACCGATAATATCTGGTTTACGCTGCTGACGCAGAATACCGCGCCAGTACATTTCGACCATCACTATGCAGCGCAAACCGAGTTTGGTCGCCCGCTGGTCGATTCAACCTTTACGCTGGCGCTGGTCACTGGGCAGAGTGTGACCGATGTGTCGCAGAATGTGATGGCAAACCTGGGCTGGGATGATGTGCGCTTGCCTGCACCGGTATTCGAGGGTGATACAATCTATTCCTACTCCGAGGTGCTCGCCACCCGCGAGTCGCGCTCGCGCCCGAATGTAGGAATTATCACCGTGCAAACGACCGGCTACAATCAAGATGGCACGGTAGTGATTACCTTCAAGCGCACACTTATGGTGTATAAACGCGGCCAGGCCCCTGTTATTCCCAGGCCAATAGTAGCTGAACCTAAGGCATAAACCCGTTAGATAGGTCTACGACTACAGCGATTGCTTCCTTAAGGTCACGATCTGACCGGTTTTACAACTGGAGCGCGCGGAGCATGTCGTAGCGGAACTGAAGCGTAATCATCAGCTTGTCGATGACGCCCTGCCAGCGCTCGCGGATATGCGGCTCATCCGGCCAGCCCGCAGCGATTTCGGGCAGCAGCGTGGGCGGCACACGCCGGGAGAACTCGTCGGTGAGCGCGCCGCGCAGCTGGTAATCGTAGCTATCGCGCCAGGTGCGCATATGGCGGTACAGCGTGCGGAAGACCGCCTGTGTGAGTGTGGTGCTCCAGGTATGGCTTGTCGCGCGCAGGAGGTCGAGCACCGGATGTTTATGCAACGGCATACAATCGCCGCGCAATATGTCAAGTAATAGTACTTCCTGGCGTTCAGCTGGAATCAAACCCATAAGCTCGCTATTGGCTGGGCGATAGCGTACCAGTGCTTCGGCCCAACCCGCATCGTGGGTGGCTAGCGCCGCCGTCTGCCAACCTTCGAGAATACCATCCTTCCACTCACTCTGCTCGGCGAGCGCAATCAACGCCTGTGGGCTGCGCTCCCATGCCGCACTCCAGTGTGTGGGCGGAACTGCGGCGAGAATTTGCTGCAACCACCAGGCGCGCTCGCCCAGCTTGGCGCGTAAAGCTGGCGGCTGCGGTTCGATGCCATCGCGCTGCATCGCTGCATCGCACTGAGCGGGCGGCGCGGCGTGCAAGTGGGTTTGCTGCTTGCGGCCAAGAAAGCCTGACCGTTCGGTAGTGAGCGTAAGCAGCATTTGCGCGCGCTCGGCCATGCGGGCAGCCAGCCGCGATTCGGGCAACCGCGCGAGCAGACGGGAAGCAGTGCGGCGTACCTCTTTACTGCGGTCGTCGAGCGCGTGTTCCAGAAATGACTCATCGGCCTGGCTAAGGCCAGTTTCAAGCGCGGCCAGCAGTGCGGCGCGGTCTTCGGCCTTTTCGCTGGCCCAATCGCGCGCCATTAACTCGCGCGCAATATCAGGCACCCTGGCGCGCAGATTAGCCAGTAAGGCCAGGCGCGTGCTACGCGTGCCAGTATTCCAGGCATTTGCCAGCGCGGCCTCATCGAACGTAGTCACTTCGGGCAGCGCGGCAGCGTAGGCCCATTCGGGGTTTTGGCTTGCCAGCCAGCGGCCGCGCGCACCGATCGCAGGCAGCAGCGCTGGGCGTAGTGCCGCATTCTGATGCCCAAGCTCAAGGAGATCGGGTAAGGCCGCTGGTGGTACGCGCCAACCGCGCGCTACCAGCGCCGCCAGCCATTCGGGGAGCAGCGCACGCTGGCTACCGCCCAACATCGCAACTAGGTGCGGCAGGGCGCGCGCCGGGCAGAGTGGCAGATCATGAGCGGGTGCTGGTGCGGCCAGCGCGGCGGCGGTGGGCTGTGCAGGCATTTGCCCAGCGGCGCGATAGTGCGCTAGCAGCGCTGCCGCATCAAGCAATGCGCCAACTACATCTTTTATGTCAATCTTCTGCAGCAGGAAATCAACCTGCGTATCAGCACCACTCAGGGTAAAGGCGCGCCGCTCGGTACCAAGCACGGCGGTTGTTACTAATGTATCCCACACATCGTGCATGTCGCTACACCATTCACAATACGTAAAACTCGCCATCGGCCCAGGCGCTCAGCGGTAGCAGGGCTGTACCATCCCACTCCCCAGCGATCGCCAATGGCGCGCCGCCGCTCAGTGCGAGCAGCTGCCAACCACGTGTAAAGCCGCGCGCAAGTGGCAGCGCATCGCCAGCCTGGTCGCGTAGCCACCAGCTGCCCGCCTGGTATGCGGGTATACCTGCGCTCAGGGCAACCAAGCTGCGCTCAAGCCAGGGATGCTGGGCTAGCGCTGTCGCGTAGCGCGCCAGTGCATCGGCGCAGTATGGCTCACCAGGGAAATCGCCCAGGCCACCGGCTGGCCCCAGCCGCTCGCGCACAACTGCGCGCAATGGCACAGCCGAAGGAAAAAATACAAGCTCAGCATCGAGCGCGGAACCCGGCAGCAGGCTGCGATCCAATGGCTGATTAAACATCGCAAAATTGAGTACGAGTGCTGGCTGCGCGCTGCGCTGGCCCCACAGCCAGGTGCGCTGCGTGCGCATCTGTTCCTCTTCCTCAACGCGCTGGCCCAGCACGAGCCAATAATCGCGCATCCCCGGCTCGGTGGCAAGGTCGGCCTCGCGCTGGGGCCAGCCAATCGCTGTACGAATATCGGCCTGCGTAGCTAGGGGCAATTGTGCGATACGCGGGTAGCTCGCGCAGAGCAGGTGCAGCTGACCGATCTGAGCGAGCATGCGCTCCTGCCAGCCCATACCACTCGCAGGCACCGTCGCCAGGTCGCGCACGCGGCGCGCCAGCCCTGGTGCCTGGGCATCGATTAAACGCGCGGCCATCGTGTTCCAGAAACTCGCGGGCTGGCTCTGGGCCTGGGCCAGGCCGCGTCGTACCAGATCGCGCAGCCAGCGCGACAATTCTTCGATACCTGCGGCAACTTTGGTTTCGCGGGCGGCGGCAGTACGCGCCTGACTAGTTGCGCGGCGGGCGGTTGCCTCAGCATCGTCCTCGGGTGGGGTCGGCGGTGTAGCAGCTGCTTTCTGTGCCTGGGCATCGCGCCTGGCAAGCCACTCGGCGGCCCAATCGGGCGGTGCGGCAGTATCGAAGCGCTCGGCAGCACGGGCAAACAGGAGGAACAGACCCAGGCTATGCTTACAGGGCAGCTTGCGACTGGGGCAGCTACACCGAAAGGCCGGCCCGCGCAAGTCGATCTGCGTGCGATAGGGGTCGCGCGCACTGCCCTGGCACTCGCCCCACAGTGCGGTAGGCGAGCAGCCCAGGCTGAGCCATTTGCGCGGGCTAGCCATTGCCTCACCGGCTTTAGCCGCACTCGCATCGGGGGCTAAGGCCAGAATCTGCTCATTGGAAAATGTTGTAGTCATATGTGAGCTAATGGCTACTGGCTGGCGTAAATCGCCAGGGCATCGGGCACTTCGCGCGGGCTACCAGCTTGCACGGGCGTACCGCGCCATACCGCCTGGGTTGAAGTATCATCGTCGCCGCCGAGGGCATCGACACAGCCCATCGCCTTGAGCTGCCCGGCAAGCTCTACTCCGGTAGCGCCGTAGGAGGTAGCAAATACAAGAAATGCCCCGCGCTCGTTCGCGCCAACACCGATCGCCGTTTTCGGGTAGGTGCCTGTATATATCTTTTTCCGCCAGTCGAGTAGCGCAAAATCCTCGTTCAAGGGGTTAAATGGCACAAACACATCGGTAGCTTCAGAGACAGCGGGTGTAGCGACTTTTCCTTGCAGTAAAATCATTGGGCCAGCACCATTGGCCTGCGCGCACTCGTTTATGGCATTTATGTCAAACAAACCCAGGCGGGCCTCGCCATTGGCGGTAATGCACAGCGCCGCCCGTCCAGGATTCACACGGTGCCGGGTGCCGTTAATCACTACAGTGCCCTCATCTGAAGTTCGTGTGGCACCGTGGAAGCCAAACGCCATCGCTGCGATTGGCGGCTGCCCATTGTGGAGTGCGTAGGGGGCTTGAACCATCTCGGTAACCGTCGCCAGATGTGGCTGCCCATCCGTCCAAACTGTATCGCCACTCGCATCGCTGCCGGGGGTTGCACCATCCGCATTGATCACCTGAATATGTACACCCGGCCCCAGTTGTACGGTGAAATAAGCCAGGGTTGCTCCGCTCGGCAAGCTGCGGCGATAGTAGCTTACCTGCCCATTTGCCGCGCTATCGACGAGCTGACTCGCCTGATTATAGCGATCAAAGCCTACCGTTTGCGGTACGGCCTCGCCAACAATGCCGGGTGCCCCCGGAGCGCGCGGCCCGGTGACGGCGCTCACCACGGTTGCCACTTGCTGAACGCGGAAGGCAGCCTGCGCGCCAGCCCAGCGTGAAAGTACCTGCGGCTGGGGCGAAAGAAACACAAACAACAAAACACCGATCGCGGCGAGCGCGATCAGGAGTGGGCGCAGCAAACTTCCTCGCGGGCGATAATCGTATGGATACATTAGGCTATCAGTGTCGGGCGAGCGCGCCGAAGCGCACATAGCTGTAGTCTACCATAGAATGCATGCTGCGTGCGTTATGAATAGGATTTTCGCTTGGAGGGTCGGTGCATGCGACGGCTGGTTCTTTTGTTGTTCTTGGTGATGTGCCGCTCGGGTAAGCGAAAAATTCTAATACATGACGCGCGTTACGCGGTCGGCTTTTTCACGTTCGGTAGAGCGGTACGTTACGATGACGGTGCGCCACTGTTGGGGCGGAGTGCCAACAGTGGCGCACAAAAAGAAAGCAATTCCTTGTCCTTGCAGCCACAAGCGAAAGCCCTTGCTCTGTGGTTCATCGCATAACGCATGTAAATTATAGCACATATGTTCAAATAAATAGGCTGGTTTTGCTCGGGTAAGCGCAGCCCACGCACAAAAAAGGCTGCCCTTTGCGGGCAGCCTCACAATAATTTAGCGCGGCTTCAATGCAATTCACCAGACGAAATCAAGCGGAGTTGCTGGTGCTCAATGTAATTGCCGCTGCATCACTGTTCTATCTATACGAACGCAGCGCCTCGCGAATTCGGTATGGCCTGAACATAACACTTTTTTCATTACCTGCAGTGCAGCTAGCGTATTTGCGAGCGGCGCGCGCCAGCGGTGAGCTGTGGGCGCACAACACCACGCAGTAGAAAAGTGAGCACCAGACCAGCGAAAAAGCCACCAACATGCGCGCCATAAGCCACGCCGCCGGTCTGCGCAGTATTCGCAATACTCGCAAAGCCATTCACGAATTGCAGCACGATCCACAGGCCGATCATCACATAGGCGGGCACCGTTGTGAGCATGCCGCCGATCAGCACGCGCACTCGGTTCGAGCCGAACATCACGATGTAGGCTGCCAGCACGCCCGAAATCGCGCCACTCGCACCAACACCGGGGATAGTTGAGGTGGGGCTGAGCAACACCTGGGCCATACTGGCGGCAAGGCCAGCAACAAAGTAAAACGCCGTGTAGAGGCCATGCCCAAACGCATCTTCAACATTGTCGCCAAAGATCCAGAGAAACAGCATATTACCTAGCAAGTGCGCCCAGCCGCCATGCAGAAACATTGAGGTGATCAGTGTAATCAGGCCACGCCCGGCCATAATTTCGGCAGGCACCGTACCCCACTGTGTGATGAATTCATCCAGGTTTGGGTTCGGTAATTCGAACAGCATAAACACCAGTACATTCACCGCGATCAGCGCATATGTCACAACCGGTAGCGTGCGCCGCCTACTATTGTCGTCGCCTAATGGCAGCATGGGTACCCTCCTCTACGGGCTGCAAAAATCACGGTATTGTAGCGCATAAGCTATGCCAATCAAAGCGCAGCAGGCACTTAGTACGCGCATTACGCCGCTACGCGATGCCATTCGGGCAACGCTAGCGTGGTACCGCTCGCAGGCGGGAGTAGTACACGCCGCCAGCCCAGTATAAGGACATTCTAAGCTACCCCACCAGCCGACGATACAGCGTCGCAAAGCCCTGCCCAAGCTGTTCGTAGCCAAATGAGCGCACAATTTTTTCGCGGCCGTGTTCGCCAAAGCGCCGCCGCAGCATCGCGTCTTCGCCCAGGCGGCGCACGGCGGCAGCATAGGCGGCTACATCGTTGCGTGGGCAGAGGAAGCCATTCTCGCCGTCGTCAACCACTTCGGGCAGTGCCGAGATGTCGGTCGTGACGACCGGGCGACCGCACAGCATTGCTTCGGCAGGCGCAATACCAAAGCCTTCGAGGCGCGAGGGGAAGAGCATAATATCGCAGCTTTGGTAGGCCGCCACCAGGCCAGCGCGATCGGGCAGGCCAATATTCACCATGCGCGGGTGCGTCGGGAGCGCGCCGGTATCCTGAAAGCCGCCATTGTAGTACAGCACATACTCATCGGGCAGCGCATCCATAATCTTCGACAAAAGGTCGAAGCCTTTGCGGCGGGTGCGGTTGCCAATGAACAGCAGGCGAATGCGCTCAGGGCGCGGTGGCAGTCCATCGTCGCGACGAGCCATCCCCGGCGGCGGTACGAATACCTCGGTATCCATGCCATCATAAATCAGCACCGTGTCGCGGCGGCCATACGTCGCTTCGACCTGGCGCTGGGTATAGCGCGATACGCACACTACCGCGTCGGCGGCGCGGATCGACCAGCCATCGTAGCGGCTTTCCACCAGGCGGTAAAAGATGCGCTGCTGAAGCGAGCTATACGGCTGAAGCTCAGGATCGGTGGTGAGATGATGAACGGTGGTGACGAGTGGGCGGCCCGGCGCACGTAGCGCAAATGCAACCCGCGAGCGCCCCTGGATAATATCGAATCCCGCATACCAGCGCGGCGGCAGCCCACGCTGAATGAGGAACGGCGCAAAATTATACAGCTCGCGCAAACGGAGCAGCTCGGCACCGGGCATACCGGCACGGCGCACCGCGCGCAAAATGTTCTGGATACCAAAATCAACGCCGCCCCGCCCGGTAGGCGAAACATACAATGGGCGCATATAGTTCTCTTCGCTCACGACGAGCGTAGCTCGCGCGCGTTATCAATGATGATCAGCAGGCCAGTGAGCAGCGCCAGCACCACCAGTACCGGCTTAAAGAACTTAACCACGAGTACCAGCATAGTAACCAGCGCCAGCCCCACAACAAAATTGCTAATGAAATTCTGAACCCGCCGCTTAAACAGCGCTTCGAGGAATGCAAAAATGCCTAGCATCGATACCAACCCAACCCACCACTGGCTTGAGATCAGTCCAATGAGAATGGTGGTGATAAGCAATAATCCAACACTCAAGGCGCTCCACACCTCGGCAAAACTGCCCAGCCGAATATCATTAGGGCTGGTGGGCAGCTGCGGCATACGCAAATGCGCATGGGGGGCGTCAACATCGCCAGCCGCCAGGCGCGCAATCTTCGCCGGGAATTGCGCTAGCGATTGCTCGTTCATCGCGCGGCGAGCGCGCAACTGGTTGCACTCGCTTGCAACAGTACGCGCTTTGCGCTGTAGCTCAAGGATTCGTTGCCGTAAGTGCGGCTGCCGCTGAATCGTTTCGAGCTCGGCTTCAAGACCAGTAGCCAGGGCAACTTTGGCTTCAATTTGCGCGGTAAGCTCGCTCTGCTCATCGAGCAATCGGCTACGTTGCGCCAGCAGCGCATCGAGGGCGCGCCCAGGCGGCGGCACCTTATCAAGCCCGCACCAACCCACCGGGCTATACCACAGGTTATTCACGGTGCCATCGCGGTTGAATTTTGGGCGCGCGGGCGCATCTTCGCCCTCAAGCGGGTCGCCAGTATGCAAGCCCCACAACCCACGAAAGCCATCGACCCATGGCGGCGCAGGCTGGTCGGCGGTGGCTTGCAAGAGGCGTATCTTCCATTCATGAGGCTGCCCAGGGCCAATCCGCATTCCATCGCCACGCGCATAATCAACAAATGGAATGCGGATTGCGCCGGTTTCGCGTAGCTCAATCGGGTCGCCACCTTGCCCCAGGCGTTCGCGCCAGAACGTGCGCACACGCCGCCAGATACTGATCAGCGGGGCGCTGAACGGTATTTCAGATGTGGGTAGGTATTCGCCAGGGAAAAAGTAGTTTGCATGTGCGCCTGCTGCGACAAACACCACCGGGTGTTCGCCAACCTTCTGCACATCGGGGTCATCCCACCTGCGGCGCATATCATCGCCGTGAAATTCGTGGGAAGAATATGCCACCCAGCTTGGTTCTATGTTGCCTTCCTTGTTTTCTACCAAATAGATCATCACTGGCTCCCAATCGCTCTCGTGGTCGTTGACACCATTGAACGAGGAGCGCCAGTCGTTGAAGGCGTAGAAATACCAGTATTGCAGCACAATATAGCCATGCTCACGTATGACCCGGCCATAATAGCAAAACTCTCGCTCAGCCTCGGGCAGTGCCTGGTATTGCAGCGCCGCCGCCGCCGCCGCGCCGCCCGGCACCCGGCCACGCAGCAGCAACGACACCGAAAACACCATGTCGCCCAGGCGCGACAGAATGCCCACGCGCGCCAAACGCCCGCGCCCGCGCCGAAAGTCGCGGAGCGTTGAGTTCTGGTAGAACTGTTGAATTTCGCGCGGTGGCAGTGGATCTACAAAGTGCAGGTAGTAGATCGAGCCAGGTACATCTGGCCAGGGTTGCGTCAGTTTCGCTACCGTAAGTTTGCCGCGCGGCACCAACACCCGGGCTGGCTCGTTCGGGCGCTTCACACAGAGCGCACACCAAGCAATATAACGCTCGGCATCCATCGGGAAGAACTGTTCGCCATGGGTAAAATACGCAACTGGCTCGAAGCGCCGTAGCAACGCAACATCGGCTGCGCTGATCTGATCATCCATGGAATTTTAGCTCCTGGGGGTCAACAACGAGCGCTGCTCACCGGCGGTGGATGGCTCCTCCCACGTATCTTGCAGGCGCGTGTTGTCGTTCGGGTCGTCGATCAGCCCAAGAGTTTGCTTCACTTCGCGCAAGTTCAGCAGAAAGCAGAGCATTGCCGAAAGCAACATTGCCCAGTACAGCGGATCGCCGCGCCAATAGTCAATCAACAGGATGAGCAAATGTACCCCCAGCCCAATGATCGCCATTAGCCAGGCCCAGCCGCGCACCCGCCACAGACCGAGCCCACCAATCAGCATGATGATGCCGATGAGCACCTGCCCGCCAATCAGGACAACATCGAGGTCGCCAATCTGCGACAAGACTGTATAGGCTTCTGTGTAATTGGGGCGAAGTACTTCCGGCCAGATTGCCAGAGCAGTAAAAAGGCCACCCACTGCCATAAGCATCAGGCCGTACAGAATGAGCAGAATACTCACTAAGGTAAGGCTGCGTGGTCGGCGTGGTGTTGTCCCTTTATCGCTGCGCATAGCATAGCTCCCACAGTTTGTCCGTCTAGTTCTCCCGGTTCACATGCAGTTACGGCTTTTCGACCACAATGAAATAGCTGCCCGATTTCAGGCGGCCAAATAGCCACAGATCAAGCTCCATCATCAGGGTCACTGCCATCAGCGCATAGTAGGTCGGGCCGCGCTGCTCAAGGCGGGTGCGCATACGCTGGCGGGCGCGAATTTCGCGGTTGGTGCCTTCGCCGGTATGCGCGGCTGAGTTCTCAGCGACACGAGCGGTTGCGACTTGCTGCGCTTTCTGCCGCCCCAACACCGCTTCGCCCAGTTTCATCAGCACATGCTCAACGAAGCTGGTGAACACGCTATTCCAGAACACGATTTTCACCGGGCGCAGGCCCGCTTGCCGCATGGCGTCGAGCACGTCATCCCAGGTGCGTAGCGCCTTAATATGATCGGATTTGCGGCGGGCCTGGCGTTCGAAATCGTAGACGCCAGCGCGCACAAACAGCTGGCCGAGCTTGCGGCTGGCATCGGTGAGCGGCTGAAGCGATGAAGGATCGCTGGTGTTCGAGAACACGAATAAGCGCCCGCCCGGGCGGAGGATGCGCGCGGTTTCGGCCAGGTAATCGTCGATGACGTCGCGCGGGAAATGTTCGAGCACGTCGATCGAAAATGATTTATCGAAGCTATTATCGGCGAAGGGCATGCGCCGCGAGTCGGCTTTGGCCAGCGCCACCTGCTCCACCGCCGCGTCGGCGAACATCGTGGCCGGGTCGGAGCCGACCATCAGGCGCACGAGGTCGGCGTTCCATACGGCGTGCTTAGCCGTACCGCAGCCATTGTCGAGCACAATGTCGCCGGGCTGCAAATCGAGCAGGCGCACCAGCGCGCGGTTGCGTACCCCCGCCGCCAGTAGCGGCGGCGCCAGCTCACGATAATCAAGCTCTTCGGAAAGCTCGGCTTCTTCGGCTACATACTTCGACACATAGCCAAATTCAACGGCGCGCGGCATTAAATCAAGGTAGCCGCCGTGGTTGGGGTAATCGGTATGACACCTGGCGCAATGCACGCCCGCCGCTGTAACCACCAGGTCGCGCGAGCCGCAGGTGGGGCACTGTAGCAGCCGGTAGAGTTCAGTAGGTACCATGGGTATCGCTCTTTCATATGGCTTCTCCGCGCCGTATTCTATCATACTCCGGGCGCAGGCCAGTGTTTCGCGACCAAAAATAGTCCGGGAAGGTTATGAACCCTCCCGGAATATAAGCGGTGCCAATCGTCTATTCGTCTACACAATCGCCGAGCGGCAGCCCCCACTGCCGTAGCTGCGCTTCGATCTGAGCAATAGCTGCCCGCGCCTCGGCAATGCCGTGGGCAATATGCGGCGGCGTTCCCTGGCTGGCAAACTGCAGCCGCTGGACTTGAAGCTGGCTAAGGGTGCGGCGATAGTTCCGCAATAACCCGAATTGGTGTTGCACTTCGCTCAAATCGGGAATATCAACATCACCATACTGGTCGTCTGCGGGCGCACCCAGCACCCGCAAATAATCTTTTATTGTGCTGATTTCCTGACGCGCCCGCGCGACGCCAAGCGCCACATCGTTAGATACTTGCTCGGGCGGCAATGCGAGCTGTGTGCCGAGCAGCGTGCGCAGCACAAAACGCCAGTTCGCAAGCAGTGCCTGATATTCTTCAATCAACAGCCGACGTTCAGTGAGGCGATTACTTTCCTCCATCTCCACGCTCCTCTACATCCGCAACACGTTGGCGCTCGTAATAGTAAAATATTGTGGAATAATTGTCACGCTGTACCACATAGACGAGGAATATGACTATGAAGTTTCAATCGAAGCCCAGAAAGCGCTCACTGATGCGCACGCTGCTTGGGCTGCCACTGGCCGCGGCCCTGGCTGGCATTGCCTACAGCAAGCAGTTTATCGATCATTCCATGATGCTGCCGAACGCGGTTTCGGGCGAGCGCCGCGAGCTACTGACCCCGGCCGGGCGGCTGGCTTACTACACGGCGGGCCAGGGCGAACCGCTGCTGCTGATTCACAGTATCAACGCCGCCGGTTCGGCCTACGAAATGCGCCCGCTGTACGAGCACTACCGTGCATCGCGGCGCGTCTATGCGCTTGAGCTGCCGGGCTTTGGCTTCTCCGAGCGCAGCAACCGCGAGTACACGCCGCGCCTGTATACCGACGCAATTCTGGCGATGCTCGACCAGATTCGCCGCGACACCGGCGCCGATGAGATCGACGCACTGGCGCTTTCGCTGGGCAGCGAATTCCTGGCGCGCGCGGCCAGCGAGCACCCCGACCGCTTCAATACGATTGGGCTGATTGCGCCAACTGGCATGCGCAAGAACGACCGCCTGTACGGCGAGGCAGGCAGCGTGCGCGGTTCGCCAGCAACGCGCGCATTCTTCGAGTTCCCGCTGTGGAGCCGACCGTTCTACGATGCGCTGACCAGCCGCGTCAGTATTCGCTATTTCCTGGCAAAAACCTTCGGCTCGGATACCGCGATCGATAATGGCTTGCTGGAATACGGCTACCTGACGACGCACCAACCCGGCGCACAGCACGCACCCTACGCGTTTGTCTCGGGCCTGCTGTTTAGCTCCGACATCAGCCGCGTGTACGATTCGCTGACGCTGCCGGTGTTTGCGGCCCACGGCGTGCGCGGCGATTTCACCGATTATGGCCGCTTGCCCGAGTATGCCGCGCGCGGCAACTGGACGGTGGCCGAATTCCAGACCGGCGCGCTGCCGCATTTCGAAGCGATCGACCAGTTCACCGCGGCCTACGATGCCTTTTTGCAGCGCTCGCTTGCGGCGTAGCCCGGCGTACTACAGCGCTATCGACACCACTGCTGCCACAGTGCACCGTGCGGGAAAACCCTGCGCGGTGCGCTGTGGCGTTTCGTTGCTCACCGCCGATGGTTGACCGCGCGCTGTCGGTCGTCGCCGGTAAACCTGTCAGCTCCAACGGGTAACGCAATAATGCTGCCGCGTAGCTGGAGCTGACAGGTTTATGCCTGGTACTCTTATTGAACGCTGGGCGGCGGCTGATTTTGCGCATGTGACTAGCCAACTCACCCCGTCGCGCCGCCCGCGCCTCCCCGCTTCGCAGTGCGGAGCGGGGGTGGGGGAGGGATCAACCCACTTCCATGCCCGAAAAACTGCGCGAGGCACGTTCAATACATACAGTGCTTTGAAGCCCACGGAGCCGACCAATGGCCGATGCAGAACAGCTTGCTTTGTTGCGACGAGGCGTTGCAGGATGGAATGAGTGGCGTAAGCAAAATCCTGATATACCGATTGATTTGTCTGAGGCCGATTTGGTCGGGGCCCACCTGCGCGAGGCCGACCTGTACGGGGCCGTCCTGACTGGGGCCGCCCTGCGCGGGGCCGTCCTGCGCGGGGCCGTCCTGTACGGGGCCGCCCTGACTGGGGCCGCCCTGACTGGGGCCGCCCTGCGCGGGGCCGTCCTGTACGGGGCCGACCTGCGCGGGGTCGTCCTGACTGGGGCCGACCTGACTGGGGCCGACCTGACTGGGGCCGACCTGTCCGAGGCTGTTTTGGGCGGCACCATCTTCGCCGACACCGACCTCAGCACCGCTAAAGGACTCGAAACCGTCATTCATAATCGCCCCTCAACAATTGGCATCGACACATTGTTTCGCTCACAGGGCCGCATTCCCGAGGTGTTTCTGCGCGGCTGTGGCGTGCCCGCAAGCCTGATTGAATACTTGCCGTCGCTGCTCGGCGCTATGCAGCCCATTCAGTTCTACTCCTGCTTCATTAGCTACAGCGCGCACGACCAGGAATTTGCCCGGCGGCTGTACGACCGCCTGCAAGGCCAGGGGCTGCGCGTGTGGTTCGCGCCCGAAGAGCTGAAGGGCGGGAATAAGCTCGACGAGCAGCTCGAAACCGCCATTCGTCTGTATGATAAGCTCATCCTGGTGCTCTCCGATGTGAGCGTGCGCAGCAAGTGGGTGATGCACGAGCTGCGCAAGGCCCGCCGCGCCGAGCTGGCGAATCAGCGGCGCAAGCTGTTCCCCATCCGCCTCACCAGCTTCGAGACGCTACAGAACTGGGAGTGCTTCGACCCGGAGACCGGCCAGGATCTGGCCGACGAGGTGCGCCAGTATTTTATCCCCGATTTCGCGCAGTGGAAAGAGCACGATCGCTTTGAGCATGAGTTTGGGCTGCTGCTGGCCGCGCTCAAGGCCGTCGATGACCCGCCCGCGCCCGGCCCGCCGCCCGCAAAAGTCATTGCCTACAAGCAGCGCGAATTGCTCAAGCTACGTCAGCAGCAGGCAACGCTCGGCGCGCACACCCCGCCGCACCTGTTGATGAAGATCGAGGACATCGAGGGCGAAATTCGCGCGCTGGGCGGCGCGGTGGATGAGTAGCGCAGTGGTGATAGAGCGGTGGAAGAAAATATCTCGGGGCAAACGCACTATTTCCGAGCGTGTCCGGCGCAGCCGCCATTCAGCCGCCTACGCCACGCCCATGGCGATGCCCGCTACACAACGCCGGTGGCGCGCAGCCCAACGATCTCAGCGGCGGTCAGCCCGAGCGTGCCCAGCACCTCGTCGGTATGCTCGCCCAGCGCCGGGGCCGGGCGGGCTGCGGTGCTACCAAACAGACCGCCAAGCTGGCGCAGCGGCCCCTCACCTGGCTGCTCAAGCACAACACTCTGCTGCGCGTGCAGTTCTAGTGCCGTCCCCAGGTCAAGCACCGGGCCAATACATACATCAAGCCCCTCAAAGAATTCCAGCCACTCGGTACAGCTGCGCGCGGCAAAGATGCCAGCCAGGGCGGTAAACATGCGCTGCTGAGCGGGCCAATCGGCATACTGCAATGGCACATACTCGGCGCGGCCCAGCATGCGGCACAGCGTATCCCAGAATTGCGGCTCAACCGCGGCAACCGTCAGCGCGCGCCCATCGGCGGTGGGGTAAATACTGTAGCAGGCATAGCCGCCTGAGAGCGGGCCGTGCCCGCCAGGTGGCGCGCCGCCGCCATTCCACTGCTGCGCCGCCAGCAGCGTCATCCAATGCAGCACACAGTCGGTCATCGAAATATCGAGGAATTGGCCCTGGCCGCTGCGTTCGCGCGCAAACAGCGCCGCCACAATTGCCAGCGCGGCGGGCAAAGCGCCGCCGCCCAGGTCGGCCAGCTGTAGCCCGGGCACAATTGGCGTACTGATTGCCTGTTCGGGAGTGGCATGGCGCGGCGCAAACTGTGGCAGCACACCGGCGTAACCCAGGTAGTTCAGGTCGTGGCCTGCGCGCGTGCTGAGCGGCCCCTGCTGCCCAAACCCGCTAATTGCGCACACAATCAGGCGCGGGTTCACGCTATGCAGCGCCGCAAAATCCAGCCCCAGGCGCGCAAGTACACCAGGCCGGAAGCTCTCGATCAGCACATCGGCGCGCTGCACCAGGTCAAGCAATAGCTCGCGGCCATGCTCGTGCTTGAGGTTAAGCGTCAGGCTGCGCTTGCCGCGATTGAGCGCCGTAAACAGGCGGCTCTGCGTATTGCCCAGCGGCGGGAAGGTCCGCAAATAATCCCCGCGCCCTGGCTCTTCGATCTTGAGCACATCCGCGCCCAGATCCGCCAGCACCAGACTGCAAAACCCACCCGGTACCAGCCGCGTAAGGTCGAGTACAGCGATGCCGTTGAGCGCCTGGCCGAGCAGCATCACTTAGTTGGCGTTTTAGCCGGGGCGCTAACGCTACCGCTACCGCGCAGGCTCACCAGCTCACGTTCAAGCTCGCCAACCCGCTTCTGCAATGCCACATTCCGGCTATACAGATCCGAGCGTTCTTTATTGTCGCGCCGCTGACGCAACGAGCGCTGAATACCACCCCACAGGCTCATAAGGGCGACTAATGCTGCCCCAAATATTGCGGCAACAATAATGACGAGCGATAAGGACAAGTTTTCGAGTTTATACGTCAAGAAGCTGATGGTCACCAACTGAGTATTTTGTACCCCAAACAGCACAAGCAACACCGCAATGATCAACAGTGGGATCAGAACAATGATCCGAAGCATAGGTTTCTCCTTCATCATAGCGCACAGTGCTAGTGCTGCGAAAGCTGTACGCACGACAAGTACACCCGTGGGCAATTATACCGCATACTAGCGCGAGGCATACGGCACCGTTACGCGTCGCACCCCGCTCGTTCGCTATCCATCCAGACTGACAGCATTGCTTCAGCGAAAGTCACATCATCAGGGTATAGCCTGAAGCACAGCTGCACAGCCTGCGAAAGCTTATGGTACACTGTGCAGATGCGAACGATCGTTCAGCAAGTAAGCAATTGGCTCGAGACACGCACGCCTTACCCAATGGCGCTGCAAAGCCTGATCACGCTGGTGCTGCTGGCAACGCTGCCCAGCGCGTTTAGTATGGGCGGGCGTATGCTGCTGTTGCTGTGCGCCCTGATGGCGATTGATCTAGCGCTCTGCTGGCTGGTGCCGGTGCAGCGGCTCGGGCGCTGGTTACAGCTGGGCTACCTCATTGTGCAGTTGGGCATCGCTTCAACCGCACAGATCTTCGTCCCATCGCCAGTATTTAGCTATGTCTATTTGCTGATTGTGTTGCAGGCGGTGTACCTGTTTAAGCCCTGGCAGTGGTTGCTATTTGCTGGCGGCGTCTATGCCCTGTGGAGTGGCTCACTGATGATTGCCTCGGCCAATCTGCTTGAATGGCTGCAGAGCAATCTTGTGCTTGCCTTCCCGGTGCTGTGTATTCTGGCGGCAGCGACCGTGTATGCGCGCCAGCACCAGCGGCGGCAACAAGTGCAGCAGCTCGCGCAGCAGGTGCAGCAGCGCTACGAGCAGCTGGTGATGCTATTGCGCGATGCCCAGCAACGCGCCATTCTGGAAGAGCGCCACCGCATCGCCCAAACCGTCACCTACGATATTGGTAATACTCTCGCCCAGATCGAGCAGAGCATTGCCAATGCACTGAGCCAGGCGCAAAACAGCCTGCCGCGTATCGAAGCGTCGATGCAACAGGCGCGTGCCTCGGCCACACTGGCGATGGAACGCTTGCGCGATGCGGTCGCGACACTACGCCACCCTGCACGCGATGAGCAGGCCGCAGCCGCGCCACTACAGCTTTCCCTACCCCCGAATGAGCTAATGACGCTCCGTTCGCAGCGCACGCTCACCTGGGTGATGCCTGGGGTGTTTGCAGCAGCCGCGTTCTTCCTTATGCCGCTGCAACGTACTGTTACCCCAGGTGCCGTAGCCCTGCTTACAGTATGTTGTGTTGCGCTCGTAGCTGGCTATGTATGTACGCAGCGGCTCCGTAACCCACTGCTGGTGCAGCTGAGCCTGGCTGGGCAGGTTGCCGCTGTGTTCGGTATGGTGCTTGCAACGCAGGCACTTCCGCTTATTCTCGGGCTTCTTCTCGTCGTGTGGCAGATCGCACTACGCTTCTCAGCCGGTCAGATCATCACATTTCTGGTGGGCGTGCAGGCGGCAATCGGGCTGGCGATGGTGCGCTCGTTCTCGCTCCCCAATGTTGATGCAACCCAGCTCTTAACCTTCGGCGTCGCCTGCCTGGCGGTGGTTGGCCTGGTAGGTACCGCGCGCCGCCAGCTGAATAGCCGCTACCAGACGGAAGCGCGCCTTAAAAACCTGGCCCAGCTTACCAACGAAATCGACCAGCAGGTACAGCAGATTGGCACCCTCGCTGCTGCCCTTGAGCGCACCCGGGTGGCGCGCGAGATGCACGACGACCTGGGCCACCAGCTTGTGTTGCTGAATGTACAGCTACAGCTCGCCGACGATTTACTCAGCGATGACCCCTCTGCCGCGCTTGAGCAATTGCGTGCCACCCATGCCCAGCTGGCAGCGACCTGGGCCAGTGTGCTGCACACCGCCGATATTGCGCTCGACATTGATGGCCCCGGCTTGCATAGTGCGCTCGAACGGCTGGTTCAACACTGCCAAACCTTCACAACTATGCACATCGCCTTGCGCACGATTGGTGAGCTAGAGGCACTGACACCACCGATCGTGCGTGCGCTCTACCGAGCGGCACAAGAAGGGCTAACCAATGCTTGCAAATATGCCCAGGCGCAACAGGTGCAGGTGCTGGCGTACTGCGATGATGCCGTGGCCGAAGTACGGGTTCGCGATGATGGCCGTACCGTACCTGTACCTACATTCATCGAGCTGCCACCCGACCCGGATGGGCACTTTGGCTTGCTCGGGTTGCGCGAGCGGGCCGAACAGCTCGGCGGAACCGTTGTGGCTGGGCCGCTGCCCGAGGGCGGCTTCCAGCTTCATATGAGCATCCCTTTAGGCTAATTCGCCTGTCGAGCAAGAATAGTTCATGACTGCAAAGATTCGGGTACTGATCGTTGACGACCAGGCGCTTATGCGCGCTGGCATCCATGCCCTACTTAACCGTAAGGCCGACATTGAGGTGATCGGCTTCGCTAACGACGGAGCCGAAGCCTTGAGGCAGGTCGCTGCGCTCGATCCCGACGTGGTATTGATGGATATTCGTATGCCAGTGATGGATGGCCTGGCAGCAACTCGCGCGCTAGTCGCAGCCCAAGCGCGCGCGGCAATCATCATCCTCACCACCTTTCGCGACGATGCCAACGTCTTCAGCGCAATTCAGGCTGGGGCGCGCGGATACCTGCTCAAAGATACGGATCATAAGGAGCTTGCTGAAGCGATCCGTACCGTCGCCGCCGGGCATGCGCTAATCCACCCCGAAGTGACGACGCAGGTATTACGCGAATTCAGTCGGCTCGCAGGCCAGACTGCCAGCCCATCGCCCACACCCGGGTTGCCCGGCCTGCGCAATGAGCGCTTAGCGCTACTGACCGAGCGCGAGCTTGCCATTCTTCGCCTGCTGGGGCAGGCCCATACCAACCAGGAAATCAGCGATCGGCTGGCGATCAGTGTGGGCACGGTGAAAAACCACATCAGCAGCATCCTCGATAAGCTCGATGTACGCGACCGCACCCAGGCAGGACTATTTGCGCAGCAGGCAGGCCTGGCCGAATAAGTGGCGCTTCAGTCATAGGTCGCTAGTCACCCCACTTGGCAGCGTTGATCGCCACAAATATGCCGCACGACTAGCCTAGCGGCACTTCCCCCACTGCATATGCCCCGATACACTACCAGCATAGGCACTTACATTATGCTGGAGAAAGCCCATGGACACCACTGAACCCAAGCTGGAAAAATCGCTTGGCGAAAAAATCTTTGTCTTCATTGGCGTAGTTGGCCCGTTTATTGCTACCCTGTATGCCATTACGCGGCTGTGGCAGCGCTATGTCACCTGGAGCGACATCATTCTGATGCTGGTGTTCTACCTGATTTCGGGCCTGGGCATCACCATCGGCTTTCACCGCATGCTGACGCACAAAAGCTTCGAGACATCAAAATACATCAAGGCAATGTTCCTGATTATGGGCTGCATGGCCTGGGAAGGCAACCCGATTACCTGGGCATCTACCCATATCAAGCATCACGCCCACTCCGATCAGGAAGACGACCCACATAGCCCGTTGGTAAGCCTGTGGCATGCGCATCTTGGCTGGATCTTCAAGGAAGTCGCCGACCCCGAAACCTATGGCTCGTGGCTCAAGAAAGACCCGGTGGTGGTATGGGTTGATAAAACTTGGTGGGTTTGGGGCGTATTGGGGATGCTCATTCCATTCGCAATCGGCGGCTGGAGCGGGCTGCTGTGGGGCGGCGCGGTGCGCATTTTCCTCACGCACCACGTTACCTGGAGCGTAAACTCGGTATGCCACACCTTTGGCAAGCGGCCCTACCGCACCAAGGATGCCAGCCGCAACAACTGGCTGGTGGGGCTGTTAGCCTTCGGCGAAGGATGGCATAATAATCACCACGCCTTCCCGCGGTCGGCCTTCCACGGGATGGAATGGTGGCAGTTTGATCTATCGTCGATCATCATTCGCACGATGGAATCCACCAAGCTAGTGTGGAGCGTCTATCGTGTGAAGCCCGACGACAAGCTCAAGCGTAGTGCAGGCTCAAGCATACCGGCTGATGCGCTTGAATTCTAACTGGTATCCTAGAAGAATGTGGTATCATAGCATCGGGGTCGTCGCTACGTAGCGACAACAACGAAACGGTGCGATGGTACAACCACAAGGCGGTGGGCAGCCATGCTGCTCGCCGCCTTTGCTGTTGGCACAAGCCGCCACAGGCCCGGTTGCCAGAAACAAGCGGCATAGTTTGTGCAATAGCCAACCCCAATATAGTTGAACAGGGTAGATTGACATGGCGCGACGCTTATTCCGCATTCTGAATACGCCGATCGGCATTGTGCTGCTGATCGGATTTCAGGCTGCCGCGCTATTATTAGTTGCGCTACTTACGCTGCCGCAGATTGGCCAGTGGCATGCGCTTGACCTCCAAGTTTATTTTAACGATGCTCGCTCGCTGCTGAAGGGTTGGGTACCATACCGCGATTTCAACTTGGAATATCCACCACTTGCGCTGGCAGCGTTCGCCGGGCCGTTCCTGGCAGTGCGCGGCAAGCCGCTCCTATTCACCGAATACGCCGGGCTGTTTCTGCTGCAAAGTGCCGTACTCAGCATATTTATTGCCTGGGCGCTCGCGCGAGCAGCGGCACTTTCGCGCCCATCCCGGCAAGCAGCTGTGCCACTAGCCGTCTATACGCTTCTTGTTGTGCTCACGGCACCGCTGCTGCCATGGCGCTACGATCTGTTTCCCGCGCTCTTCACAATCCTTGCGCTAGTGGCGGTACTCGCGGGCAAACCGGCCCAGGCTGGCGTATGGCTGGGGCTAGGAACGGCGGCCAAACTCTACCCAGTGGTGTTGCTGCCGATCGTTGGCGCGTATTATCTCGCCAGCGTAGACTGGCGTGCGGTGCGGCGGCTAGGGCTGGGGTTTGCTGGCGCGCTGGCACTTGTTGTGCTTCCACTGCTGTTGAGCGGCGCAGGCGGTGCAATGATGGAATTCCTGCACTATCACGAGTTGCGCGGCTTGCAGCTCGAAAGTTTGCCAGCGGGGCTTATTCTGCTTGCGCATATGGCTGGGGCAGCCCGTCTAAGCCTGAGCTTTAATTACGGCGCGCTCCACCTCGTATCGCCCTTGGCAACGGCGACGCTACGCTGGCTACCGCTCCTGTTTATCGCACTATATGGCGCGGTGCTACTGTGTACGCTGGCACGGTTTCGCCAGGATCAGGGGCGCTATGGCTCCATTCCCTCGGCCAGCCTGGTCGCTTACCTCACTGCCGCGCTGCTCGTGTTCATCGCAACGAATAAGGTGTTTTCGCCACAATACATGATCTGGCTCTTGCCATTTGTGCCGCTATTACGATCCCGCCAGGTGGGCATTGCCGTCGCCGCATTTCTCGCTACGATCGCCCTCTTCCCCTACGATTATGCAAATTTATTAGCGCTGCACGATGGCCCGGTGCTGGTACTCAACATGCGCAATCTGCTAGTGGCCGGGCTGCTGGTAACGCTGGTAGCACGCCGCCGCCCGAGCCGTAGCATGCTGCGCCTCACGGTATACGCGCTGCTCCGTCGCATACCATTGCGCTTAAACAATGGCAGCACCCGCTTCTAAGCGCTATCATCAGATTTGACATAGTAGCCGCCGTAGCACGTCCTCGAAGTGCGCTCGCCGCTGCGCGCGCGCTCGAGCGTCGGGTAGATGTTCTTGGTGGAATGCCAGCGTACTGCTCTCGCCCTTCGCAATGATGCGCACCTGAATTGTTGAAGCGCGCGGCCAGTGCCCCGGCTGCCAGCTCAGCCGCAGATGCGAGTTGGGCTGCACGACACGCACCTCGCCATAGGTACCGTCGGTTAGCCGATAGCCCGTGCCCGGCGAAAGCGCAAAGGTAGGGCCAGCACCTAGCCAGCACTGCAAGCCCGCATCCGAAATAATCAGCTGCCAAAGCACATCGGCTGGCACCGGCAATGTGCGCCGCACACCAATCTGGAAGCCAGTATCACGCGTTTCGCCAATACGCCGTGGCGGGTGGTCATGAACTTTAGCCATTTGCTATCTCCTACGTTACTCAGCGATGTATATAACGGGCTACACCGTTGGCCTACTATCTTCACGACTTACGCAGGCGGCGTTTTTGCCTACGGCAGTGTGGTACCGTATATCTTTTCGTGTGTTTTTTCGCGCAATGCGCGCCCCCCCACACATACGGTCGAAGTACCATGGTGCCGTAGGCCCGATCAGTGCGCTATGGAGGCAGCGCGTAAGCCCGGTTATTATGCGCTATTATAGCGATTGGCGGAACAACTTATACCAACTCGGGTTGAATATTGTATATGCTGCACGATCCATTTTGAGAACGTTGTGAAACCGTCGCGTTGAGTAACGTAACCACAACAGATATACGGCCCTAAATCCAGCGCCTGCGGTTGACCGGCCTTTGAAAATGTTTATAATGAAAATCTAACATTTGGGAGCGGATCGCGCACGGCTTGAGGCGTGAACGGAGGATTCCAGCCGCACACCACCCCCAACGCGAGAAGCCGCCGCATACGCGCAGCCGGTGCAATGCTGCTCACTGACCATCTTCGCTCTGTCAAGGAGGACCTGATGCGATCCTACGGACCCGAACAGATCCATAACGTTGGACTCTTCGGCCACGGCGGCAGCGGGAAGACTACGCTTACGGAGGCGCTGTTGCTCACCGCCAAGGCCATTTCCCGCGCGGGCCGCGTTGAGGACGGCAATACCGTCAGCGACTACGACCCCGATGAGCAGAAGCGCCGCCAATCGATCAACCTGAGTGTGGCCCCGATCGAATGGAAGAACGACAAGATCAACATCATTGACGTACCGGGGTATGCCGACTTTGCCGGCGAAGTTGCCTCGGCCATGCGTGTGCTCGACGGTGCGGTGATTGTGATGGACGCCGCTGGTGGTGTCGAGGTTGGTACCGAAGCCGTTTGGGAAGCCGCCAAAGCTGCCAAAGTACCGCGCATTATCTTCATCAACAAGCTTGATCGCGAGAATGCGAATTTCTTCCGCACCGTTGAGCAAGCCCAAGAAATGCTCGACGAGGCGATTATTCCAATGCAAATCCCAATTGGGTCGCAACGCGAGTTTCGCGGCATTATCTCGCTGCGCCGCCAGCGCGCCTGGATGATTGCCGAAAAGCACGACGGCACATTTGTCGAAGCCGATATTCCTGCCGATATGGTTGGCCTGGAGCAGGAATGGCGCGAGAAGCTAATCGACAAAATTGCCGCAACTAACGACGACCTGATTGAAAAATATCTTGATGGCGGTGCCGATGCACTGACACCAGACGACATTCAGCGTGGCCTGCGCGCTGGCATCACGAATGGCACAATTGTGCCGGTATTCTGTGGGGCTGCCGACCAGGCGCATGGTACGGCGCAGCTGCTTGATGGTATCCTCGATAGCATTCCCTCGGCGGCACGTAAAACCACCAGCGCGAACGACCTGCTCGCGGGCAAAGATATCGAGCTGAAACCGGCGGTATCGGAACCATTTGCCGCGCTCGTATTCAAAACGATTGTCGACCCCTACGGCAAAATATCGTTTGTGCGCATTTTCAGCGGCGAGCTGCATTCCAACTCCTCGGTGTTTAACCCGCGTATCCGCAAAGATGAGCGCATTGGCCAGGTGTATGTAATCCGTGGCAAAGAGCAGATTGCCGTGCCTGCGCTTGGCCCAGGCGAGATTGGTGTCATCACCAAGCTGGCTGAGGTGGCGACCAACGACACACTCTGCGCGCATGATCGACCGCTTCAGCTAGCACCAATCACCTTCCCTGCACCGGCCTACAGCGCAATGATCAAGCCAAAAACCCGCGCCGACCTCGACCGGCTGGGCGGCGCGCTGCACAATGTGGTGGAAGAAGACCCGACCTTGCACGTATCGCGCGACATCCAAAGCGGCGAGACACTGCTATCGGGCCTGGGTGAACCGCACCTACAGATCATTGCCGAGCGAATGAAGCGCAAGTTCAATGTGGATGTTGATCTTGACCTGCCGCGCGTGCCCTACCGCGAAACCATTCGTGGTAAGGCCGAAGCCCAGTATCGTCATAAGAAACAGACCGGCGGCGCAGGCCAATTTGGCGATGTCAGCATTCGCATCGAGCCGCTGCCACCCGACCCAGCGCGCGAAGACCCACTGGAATTCGTGAATGCGATCGTCGGCGGCGTGATTGACCGAACCTTTGTGCCAGCGGTTGAAAAAGGCGTGCGCGATGCCATGGCCGAGGGTGTTGTCTCAGGCAACCAGCTTGTTGATGTCCGCGTCACCCTGTTCGATGGCAAGATGCACCCGGTCGATAGTAAGGAAATTGCGTTCAAGATCGCCGGGCACGAGGCATTCAAGCTAGCCGTACAGAAAGCGCAGCCGGTGATCATGGAGCCGATCTACATGATGGAGATCAGCGTGCCCGACCAGTTCGCTGGCGACATTATGAGCGACATGACCACCCGGCGCGGGCGCGTGCTTGGCATGCTGCCCGACGGCAATGGGCGCACAACGATTAACGCGCAGGCGCCGCTCGCCGAAATTCTGCGCTACGCTACCGACCTGCGTTCGTTGACACAGGGGCGCGGTCGCTTCTCAATGACGTTCGATCACTTTGACGATCTGCCCGCCCACCTGACGCAAACCCTCATGGCCGAGGCGAAAACGCATCAGACAAGTCACTAATCCGTAATCATGGCAATGTAGCACTACAGTCAAGCGGCGCTCAATGAGCGCCGCTTGACGTCGAAATAACCATTGTGATCAACGCATCTAGGGCATGCGTAGCCGAAAGCCGCCATCAACCACCAGCGCGCTGCCGGTAATATAGTCGGCATCGTCGCTCGCCAGGAAGGCCGCCGCGCGCCCAATATCATGCGGTGTGCCAGCCCGCCCCCACGGCAACGATGCGCCTAGCTCCGCAATTTGGGTCTCGCTGGCAAATGCCCGCTCGCCCGGCGTATCGATGAAGCCCGGATTGATCACATTCACATTGATACGGTGTTCAGCCAGCTCAATTGCCAGCGTGCGCGCCAGGTGATTAATTGCGGCCTTCGCCATATTATAGGGCGCGCTGTGGGGCATCGGCATATCGGCCAGCACCGAGCCGATGATGATAATTTTCCCGCCGCCACCCTGCGCAACCATCTGGCGCGCGGCGGCCTGGCAGGTGTGGTACACACCGAACTGCGCAACCTCAATCGTGCGCTGCACATGATTCCACTCGGCACTAAGTGTTGGCTCACGAATCGACATGGCGGCATTCGCCACCACAATGTCAATGCGCCCAAACTGCTGGGCAGCGGCAGCAAACATTGCAGCAACCTGAGCGCGGTCGGACACATCGGCAGCGTGTGCCAAAGCACGCCGACCCAGCCGCTCGATCTGCTGCACCGTGTCGTTCGCATCCGGCTGCCCGGCGAAGCTCGCTGCTGGTAGATCATTCACCAGCACATCGGCCCCTTCTTCGGCCAGGCACAGCGCAATGCCCTGCCCAATGCCGCGTGCCGCGCCCGTTACCAGCGCTATTTTGCCCGTAAGCCGTTGCATGCCTGCCTTCTTCCACGCTAATACTTCAGCTTTCAGCCAGCACGAGCGTGCCAAAATAGTCCGGGCGATGAAAATCGGCTGGTGCGGTGAACGTGGGCGACCAGCAGCTAAACTCGGGGGCACTGCCGCGTGGGCGCTCGATACGATACACATTCGCCCGCCAGCTGGTTGGCGGTGGGCCATCTACCAGCGCAGCCCACGGCACCGTGAGCAGCCCGCCCCAGCGGTCAGCCGCATCGTCGCGCCACGCCCGGTGGACAATCGCCGGGTTCCAGTGCACATCTACGTGCAGATCCGCGCGCTGGTTCGTCGGGTTGTAGATACGCGCATCGAACAGCACGCCATTAGGGCTTAGCTCGATCTCGTAATAGCGCGTTGGCGTGGTGGTGCCGGGGCTGATAAACAGCTCAACCACTTCCTCATCGTAAATCGGGTCATCGCGCTGGGTGTAGGTACCCCAAATATCAGTATCATCGCACTCAAACTGCAAGTAGAGCGCAGCGTCATCGTACCCCAGGCGCACGCGCGTCTGCTGCACCGCTAGCGCGTCGCCCGCCGCAACGACAAACGGCGCGAGAACTGGCAGCGCATCCCAGGGATAGAGTTTCAGCTCTTTCGCGCCAGTGGGAATAATGCGTGGCACCTGGGCTTGTGGTAGCTTCGGAATCATACCCATAGCACTTGCTAGCCCCGGCGCTGCACAGCAAATTGCTCAGGCGTATGCCCGCGCGCAATCAGCATACGCTGGTCGTCGTTCAGCTCGATCCAGGGCGCGGGGGGCGGCGCGAGCAGCGGCGCAAGTGGCTGACCATTCACTATCGTTAGCGCGTTGCGCAATAGCTGCGTACCTACACGCATATCCATCGTTATGTCATACAGCGGGAAGTGGCCGGTCTGCAGCTCGAACAGCGCCACATCGGCCAGCGCGCCGGGACGTAGCGTGCCAAGCTCGCCGCTCATGCCCAGCACCTCAGCCGGGCGCGCCGTCGTTGCGCGAATAACGGCTTCGAGCGGCATGCCTAATGCAAGCAGCTTGCTCATGCAGGTGGGCAGATCGAACAGCGGGCCATGCACACTGAGCTGGTGAATATCGGAAGAAATGACATCGGGCCAGCGGCCAGCGCGCCCAAACGCCTCGGCACTGGCAAATGCGAACGAGCCAGCACCGTGCCCCAGATCCATAATCACACCGCTATCCCAGGCGCGCTGGGCAATTTCCAGCAACGCGCCAGAATCATCGACCAGACGCATCGAATGGCCGGTGCAACAGTGAGTGAGAATATCGCCGGGGCGCAGCAGGGCCAGCACATCCTCAATGGCTGGCGGGCCGAGCGCAATATGCACCATCAGCGGCAGCGCGCATGCCTCGGCCACCTGCAAGGCTCGGTGCAGTGGCTCAAGGCCATTTGCCGCCACCGTGTTCCGGTCAATCCGCGCCTTCACGCCAACAATCAGGTCGCGATTCAGGTTAATGATCCGCTCGCACAGAGCAACATCGCAATAGTCGAGGTTCGCCAGCTCGCCGGTGATGCCCACCAGCCCAATCGCCGAGATATTCAGCAGCGCGTACAGCCGCAGCGCCGATTGGCGCGTGACAAACTCGCGCAGCCCGGCGAAGGTATACGCACCCGCCGAGCCCGCATCGAGCCAGGTGCCAACCCCGCTACGCGCGGCGACTGGCGCCGGGTCGATGCCCCAATAGGTGACATGATGATAGATATGCGTGTGCAAATCGATCAGTGCGGGCATCACCAGTAGGCCGCGCGCATCAACCACACGGAAGGCCGCCTCAGCCGGGATGCCGCGCTCGACGGCGACAATGCGATTGCGGTTTATTGCGACATCAAGCAAGCCGTGCAGCCCAGCGCCTGGATCGAGCACCTCGCCGCGTTGAATCAGCAGGTCGTACATAGCGTTCGCCTATTCACCTACATATGCAATCACATCGATTTCGACCAGGATGCCTAGCAGCTGGCTGCCGACCGTCGTACGCACGGGCTTGGGGTCGGGGAAGTAGCGCGCATAGACCTCGTTATAGCGCGGGAACAGGCTTAAGTCGCTGAGGTGTACGGTCGATTTCACTACATCGGCCATGCTGGCACCGGCGGCTTCAAGCAGCATTTTGATATTCTCCAGCACCTGCGCGGTCTGCGCTTCGATCGTATCGCCTGCCAGCTGCCCGGTCGCCGGGTTGGTCGGCCCCTGGCCCGCCACAAAAATGAAATCGCCCGCCCGCAGGCACGGCGAATACGCGCCGCCGGGTTTCGGGCCATTTGGCACGTTGATCAGCTGCTTGGGCATAAGTATCTCCTTTAGCTAGGGGTATATGCGCGGCAGTGTAGCGCCGGGACTACATTTCGTCAACTGCGCTGCGGTACGCCGTTACAAAAGGTGCCGGGCGAAAAACTGGGCGATGCGCGGCAAATACAGCTGGTTGCCCGCCCGCGTAAATGAGTGTGGCTCACCGGCGTACTCGAAATATTCGACCGACTTCCCAGCGGCTTGCAGCCCGGTCAGCAGGTTGCCGGGCCATATACGCGGCACAGTTTCGTCAGCGCTGCCCCAATGGATTTGCACCACAGCCGTGACATATTTCAGGTAGGGTAATGGTGAAAGGCGCTCGTACAAATCAGGGGCCTGCGCGGGCGTCACCGGAAATTCGGTTTCGACCTGAGCGATAGCCGCGCGCGGCCCGGTTGACGCGCCGCCACGGCTGCGCGAACGCTCAAGGCGGAATTCGTAATCTTCGCTGATGTTGGATGAGGCGGGCGAGTAAATCACCGCTGCGGCGATCTGATCGCTGATGGTTATCGCTTTGGCGGTAATGGCACCGCCGTTGCTATGGCCCCACATCCCTACTTTGCCTGGCCGGGCCGATGGTAGCTGCTGCGCCAGCGGAATAAGATTGAGGGCATCGATCACATGACCCGCGCGAAAATAATTAATCGCGTCGTCGGAGCCAGCGTGCGAGCGAAAATCTGGCGCGATCGTCAGAAAGCCCTGATTGGCAAGGTAATCTGCTGCTAGCTTCGAGCCATTGCCAGTCTGGTAGACATCGAGTGGGTAGTAGCCATGGTTGAGGATAACCACCGGGAATGGCCCATCGCCGTGTGGGCGATTGAGCATGCCCGTAATACGTAGGCCATCGCTCGGGTACGCAATCAGGTAGCGTGTGAAGTTGGCCGTTTCCTCAAGCGTTTCTAGAATCTCGATCTTCCCGCCGCCATAGCTGCGCGCACGTAACCCCTCGATGGTATAGGGCGCATATTTGGCCCAGGGATCGGGGGTGGGGCTAGGCAGCACCGTGGATGGCATTGCGGTGGGCGCGATGCGTGTTGGCGTTGCTGTCGCTTCAGTAGCAGGTGCGCTTGTAGCTGCGCCGGTAGGAACCAGCACGGCAGCCGTGGGCAGCGTGGCTTGCTCGCGGGCGCTACATGCCGCGAGCGCGGTTGCGGTGGCCAGCAGCACCAGCGCATATTTCCAGTACAGCATTCCTTATTCCTTTTCAGCGGCGCTCGTCCAGTAGCTTAGTTCATACATAGTACACCCACATCGACGCGCACTGGATGAGTGTTTCATTCAAAAAAAAGAAGTTCGGGGATGAAATTGCCCCGAACTCCGATTCTACAAACGGTGCATTTTGGTACAGTCGGTGTTGCTATCGGCTGCCCAAACGCGGTTATGCGTGTGCGCCTGTCGCCCGCTGTGGCAGCATATCGCGCTCGAAAAATGGCATTGCCGCAAACTCAGGCCGCGCGATTTCGACATTCAATAATGCTACGCCAATTTCACCTTTGTATAAACTATCGTCGCGCATATTATCGCCCGGCAAGGTTGATAACGTAATCAAAGCGGCAGCCTGCTCACTAAGGCTTCGCGCCCGATTCAGCCAATCGATATCGCCCGTATGTTTATACAGGTTTAGCAGCGCGTATGCCCGCCCGGTCAGCCCGCAACATGCATTGGCGGTTCGCTCGTGCGCTTCCCACGCGCCCCAGGCAGCTTCTTCTGCCAGCTTAAGGTATGCAGGGTCACGTAATAGTGCGTGGGCAAGCGTCCACAGATGAACATAGCCAGCGTTACCGTGGCACCATCCCGCCATCACCATTTCTGATGCCACCTTGTCGCCTGACGGAAGTGCATAGCTCCAGTACGCGCCATGCCCGACGTGCTTGGCAAGCTGCGCTAGCTCATGCAGGCGCACAGGCACAGCCTCGGGAACAGGCCGATCCGTCGCTTCGTACCAGCGCAGTGTTGCATACAGAATACCGGCCCACCCGTGTGCCATGCCCAGATACGTAATGTGCGAAGCCTGCAATGGTATGCGCGCATCAAGCGCATCCCAAATTCCAGCGACAAGCCGATCAACCCAGGCAATCAGCGCCGCAGTGTCGAGATTTGCGCTCACCATAACGTCCACCAATAACGCAGCCGCCAGCACGGTGCCTGCGCGCCCAGTGGTCAGATCGAGGTTGGAACCCTGCGCTTGCGATGCCGCTACGAAACCTTCAATTGCGCGTTCTATAATTACCCTCGTGCATGAAAGAGAACGGTGGGGTAGGGCGTTTTAGCGGATGTTTTATGGTGCAAGCAAAGAGGCAATATCAAGCGCAAAACGTTCTATAGTTGTACTAAACTCAAAATATTGCTTCATTGTGTGGCAAAAGAAAAAGCCTCGTGGATGGTAAAACCACCCTCGAAGCTGCAAAAAAACCGTAAACAACCGTGATTATGGTTATAAGACGCTCGCGCTCTTACCCAACAAACTTGTAGCCCATGCCATGCACTGTAAGAATGAACTGCGGATGGCGCGGGTTCTGCTCGATCTTCTGGCGCAGCCAGGCTACATGCACATCGACGGTGCGCGTTGATACCAGCGCGTGGTAGCCCCACACCTCGTTTAGCAGCTCATCGCGCGAAATCGTTGCGCCGCGATGTTCAATGAAATAGCGCAGCAGCCGGAATTCCAGTGCCGAAAGCTCAATCGGCTCGCTATTACTCTCAACCTCGGCCCGCCGGAAATTGACGCGTACCGGCCCGAACTGGTACACATCGGATGGCACCGTAGGAGTTTCAGTAGTAGTTGGCACACGTCGCAGTAATGCCTCAAGCCGTGCAAGCAGCTCGCTCATTTCAAATGGCTTCGTAATGTAATCATCGGCACCCAGCTTCAGGCCCACCACCTTATCAACAATCTGGCCGCGCGCGGTGAGCATAATCAGCGGAGTAGTGACACCGCGCTGGCGTAGATCGCGGCAAACATCGAGGCCGCTTTTGCGCGGCAGCATTACATCGAGAATTATTGCGTCGAAACGCTCATTGGTTGCACGGGCCAGCCCGCTTTCGCCATCGACCGATGTTTCAACCGTGTAGCCCTCGTTGCGTAGCCGATCCGTTAAGGTCATCACCAGGCCCGGCTCATCTTCAACAAACAGAATACGTTTGTTCATAGGCACCTACGTGATACTAAAACCGTTTGATTCTTCGCCTTTGGAGTGGGTTACTATGAGCGGCTGCACTTCACACCCCCAATGAGCGGGTGCGTAGCGTCCAGTAGTATCAACGGGTTCGTTGAACTGTGCTTGCTAGGCCGGTTTCACGGCGGGCTGGCGTCCATCATAGCTCAAGCACGGCAATAATATCGTAAATACACTCCCCTGACCCGGCGTGCTTGCTACCGTTACACGCCCGCCATGCCCCTCAACAATATGCCGTACCAGGCTAAGCCCCAGGCCGCTGCCATGAATCTGCGCTGCCACGGCCTCGCGGCTGCGATAGAATGGCTCGAAGATGTGAGCAATATCTTCTGGGGCAATGCCCATACCAGTGTCGTGGATACTAATCGATAATTCAGAGCCGCGCGCGCCGACCTGCGGCTGCACCTGAATGCCCACCCAGCGTCGCTCGCCGCCATATTTGATCGCATTACGAATCAGGTTTTGCAGCGCCCGCGTCAATTCTACTGGATCAGCCATAATCAGCGGCAAATTATCGGGTACCCGTAGATCAATTTGTACATCCGCATCATGAATCTGCGCCTGGCAGGCGTTGATCGCGCGCTGCACAAGGTCGCGCACCCCCAACGGGCGCAGGACATAGGATTTGCGGCCCGATTGAACACCGGCAAACTCTAACGCCTGATCCACCATTTCAGCCAGGCGTCGACCTTCACTATGAATTACCGCACCATACTGCCGGGCACGGGCCGGGTCAGGCACTACCCCATCCGCCAGGTTTTCGCCCGCCGAACAGATCACAGCAAGCGGCGTGCGCAGCTCGTGCGAAATTGCCGCCACAAACTCCATCTTCTGCTGCGCTAGCCGCTGCGCCCGCCGCGACGAGCGCACCATCAGCACAATACTCATACCAAGTAATGTCAGAATCACCGAGCTCACCAGCATATTCTTCAGCTGAAGCTGCGCCACAGCCGCCTCAAGGGAGCCAGCACGGTGCGTCAGGAATAATTGCCACCGCCCACCTTCATACCCAGTAATAGCCGAGGCCGTCGATGAGGAGGTAGCAGAAGGGCCAATCGCAATTCGCCACGATTGTCGGTCGCCAACATCGTTCAGGTCACTCAGGCGCAATGTATCGTCGATCAATAGCCGGTTAATCTCATCAAGGCGCAAGCTAAACATATACGCCTGCCCATCGCCTGAATGGGGGGCCGTTTCGTAGGTATTGGTATTTGAATGGTAGAGCAGCTTGGTTGGATCGGTGCGGCTCACAATCGCGAGGTTATAGTCGAGTACTTCCCCATTAGCAAAATACTTGCGCACAAGTGATGGCACAAAATGTTGCCATAAGTACGGCAGGTCGAAAGTTGCCACAGTGTAGGCAAATACCGGATCAGGGCGTGGCTTGCAGCGTGGGCAGGGCTTACGCGTTAGTGTCCGGTCGCCAATCACAATTTCTGAATCGAGATAGGTCGCTTGCGGATCCGATAGAAGCGACATTTGTGCAACAGGTATGACCAATGCCGGCACATCATCGGCCACCGGGTCGGGGGTATTACCGACCAACAAGCCATTTTCAAGGTGCATCGTTTTCAGCGATTGCTCGAAGCGCTGGCGCAGCTGCTGCATACTCATCGGCCAGTCATCTGCCACGAAACGGCCTGTATCACGGTGGAAGCGCATCAGCTTGATCGTATTGTTCTCAAACATCTGCACGAGGTAAATATCGCCCACAAGGTCAGGGTGAGCCGTATACGCACGCCAATGCTCATAGCGCTGGGCATAGGCGCTCCAATCCTGGGCACGCACCGTTGTAGCTTGCATCTGTAGCCCCAGGAAAATACTGGCAATCTCCAGATCAAAATCTTCGCCGAGGCGCTGCACCCCGCTGTTAACCAGCGATTGCATCCGCGCGCGCTCGCCCGCACTAATCTCCCCCAGCCAATAGTATTGCATCGACCCCAGCAATACCAGCAGGGCGAGTAGCGCTGCAATCAGCCCGGTATTTGAAGAAATTGTTGCTGCACGAAGCTTCTGCATAGCAAAATTATAGCATAGGCCGATTGACTTGAATAGTAGTTTTAGCGCATTTTACATTCTTTACATACATACGACATCATAGTTTACAAATCAATAACTATTTCTACGTGGATATAGGGTATTTTTACAATTTTTACAAACTATTTTCAGCATCTTAACTACTTAGAAGAGCATATCGCTTATAATTCCTTAACCTATTCCCAATGCAAAATTTGCCTTAAAACCAATTTTATAATGAGATTATGATGTATTTTAATAAAATATCGTCATAATCAGTATATAGATAGGCATTTTCGTTTAGTGAAAGGGTTTATTGTGAAACACGGGAATTACCGAGGCTATTGGGTAATAACGCTCTTATTAGCGTTATTAGTACCAATTCTAGCAGCATGCGGCGGGCAAGCCGCTGCGCCAGCCGGAACAGCTGAGCAAGCAACCACCGCCCCGAATACCGCAGCACCGACCACAAATGCCCCCGAGGCAACCGCAGCCGCCCCAACTACTCCAGCCGCCGCAGCGCCAACAGCTGCACCAGCCGCAGCCAGTGGCAATACCCTACGCGTCAATCTAGTCACATGGCCCGATACCCTCGACCCACAAGATGCCTCAATCGCCAACGAAATTGGCGTGCTCACCCTTGCCTATGAAGGGCTAACCCGGCTCGATAAAGACCTGAAAACCGTACCAGCCGCCGCTGAAAAGTGGGCATACAACGCCGACGCCACCGAGGTAACGTTCACGCTGCGCGATGGCCTGAAGTACAGCGATGGCTCGCCGCTCACCGCGCAGGATTTTGTCAACGCCGTGCGCCGCTCGCTCGACCCACGCGGCGTTGTTGGCGATTACCAGTCAACGCTGTTCATGATCAAAGGGGCCGATGCCATCCTCAACACGGTGGTGCCTACCGATGAAGCCAAAATACCCGAGCTCTTTGATAAGCTCGGCGTCACTGCGCCCGACGCGAAAACGATCAAGTTTGAACTAACGCAGCCCACGCCCTATTTCCACACACTTGCCTCGTTGTGGGTCATCTACCCAGCGAAGCAAGACCTGATTGATAAGGGCGGCGAAACATGGTACGAAGATCCAGCTAATCAGGTTGGGAACGGGCCATTCAAACTCACGGCAATCGATCATGCACAAAACCTTATCGAACTCCAGGCGAACGACAATTACTGGGCCGGGCGTCCCAAACTCGATGGCGTAAAGCTGATGTTTATTGGCGATCTGGCGGTGGCGCTGCAAGCATATAAGAACAACGAAATCGATATCATCGGGCCTGATCCGAATGATGTCCCCACCATCAAAGCCGATCCGACATTGAGTAAGGAGTATATCGAGCCACTTGGCTCATGTACTCAGTCGTTCGAGCTGAATAACACGAAGGCACCCTTCGATAATAAACTCGTGCGCCAGGCGTTTAATGTCGGGCTCGATCGCGCGTCATTCATCCGCGATGCACTCAAGGGCACCAGCGCCGAAACTGTCACCTGGATTCCCCCGGGCTATCCCGGCTACGATGCCGAAGACAAGCGGCTAGACTTCGATGCTGCTAAAGCCAAGGAGCTGCTGGCCCAAGCAGGCTTCGCCAATAGTGCCGGGCTGCCCGAGATCAAGATTTCGTACAACAGCAACAACCCGGCCACGCAGGGGCGTGTCGAATACCTCATCCAAATGTACGAACAGACTCTGGGCATTACGCTGGTACCCGACCCCATTGAAGGCCAGACACTGAACAATATGCGCAAGGATGTAAAGACGGCACCGCAGTTTGTGTATGGCGGTGGTTGGTGTGCCGATTACCCCGATCCGCAGAATTGGCTGAGCGTCTTCTGGCAATCGAGTAGCCCATTTGCTAAGAACATTGGCTATAAAAATGCCGATGTCGATAAGCTGATCGCACAGGCTGATGTTGAGGTTGATCCGACCAAGCGTATGCAACTGTACCACGATGCCCAGCGCCTGGTGATCGGCGACGCACCTTACATCATCCGTTCTACCAGTAAGGCTAGCTTTCTCGTGAAGCCCTACATCCAGGGCATCGAAAGTACACCACAGGACTCGAACACCTACCCAGGGATGACGACTGGCCTGTTGAACGTCACAATGGCCAAATAGTCAAACCTTACGTTCTTCGGCGGTGCTGGGCAGCGGGCATACCTCTGCCCAGCGCTTATCGTTCGGTTGTTTTAGTGAAAGGAATGGCACCATGAACCAACCACAACGGCGCGGTACACTACTCGTTATGCTGCTGCTGGCACTTATTGTGCCGATTCTGGCAGCGTGTGGCGGGCAAGCACCTTCTACCGGAAACACCGGGCAAGCTACTGCTGCCGCGCCATCAACGGCTGAGGCTCCAACAGCAGCCCCAGCAACAACTGCCGAATCACCTACGGCAGCCACGGCTCCTGAAGCTACGAGCGCACCTGCCACTGGTGGCAATATCCTGCGCATCGCCGATGCTACCTGGCCCGATAGCCTCGACCCGCAGAAATCTTCCTTCGCGAATGAGATTGCGATCCTTCAGCAAAACTACGAGGGGCTAACCCGCTACGACAAAGACCTCAAAACCGTACCAGCCGCCGCTGAAAAGTGGGCATACAACGCCGATGCCACCGAGGTAACCTTCACGCTCCGCGATGGCCTGAAATATTCAGATGGCTCGCCGCTCACGGCTAAGGATTTTGTCAACGCCGTATATCGCGTGCTCGACCCGCACAGCCCTGGCGATTACCAGACTCTGCTCTTCATGATCAAGGGTGCCGAAGATATTATTAACACCGAGGTACCAACCGACGAAGCCAAGCTGCCCGATCTGCGTAAGGCGCTCGGCGTCACCGCCCCCGATGACAAGACTGTTAAATTCGAGCTGAACCAGCCGACGCCTTATTTCCACACCCTGGTAGGTACCTGGGTAATGTACCCCGCCAAACAAGACCTGATTGATAAAGGCGGCGAAACCTGGTACGAAGATGTTGCCAACCAGGTTGGGAACGGCCCATGGCAAATTACTACGATCGACAAATCGGCCAATCTGATTGAATTCAAAGCCAACGAGAACTATTGGGCAGGCCGCCCCAAACTCGATGGCCTTCAGGTGAAATATATCGACGACCTGACTGTAGCGCTACAAGCCTACAAAAACGGTGAAGTCGATATTATGACTCCCGACCCGAACGATGTACCAGCCATCAAGTCCGATGCAACACTGAGCAAGGAATACCATGAGTACCCTGGCGCCTGTATGAATTCCATCAGCTTCAACCTGAACAAGCCGCCCTTCAACAATCAGAAGGTGCGTGAAGCCTTTGCCTACGGCTTCGATCGCGAAGGCTACGACCGCGATGCGCTGAAGGATACCGAAATTCCTTCGCTCACCTGGATCCCACAGGGCTACCCCGGCTACGACAAGAATGAAACGCGCTTCGGTTATGACCCAGCGAAGGCCAAGCAGCTGCTGGCCGAGGCTGGCTTTGCCAATGGCGCGGGCCTACCCGAGCTAAAATGGTCGTACAACAGTAATAACCCGGCCAACCAGGCGCGCATCGAATACATCGCCCAAATGTATCAAAAGGGCCTGGGTATCACTATCACACCTGAGCCAGTCGAAGGCACGACGCTCACCAACCTCCGCAAATCGAATGAAACCTATCCCCAGATCACAACTTCAGGCTGGTGCGCCGACTACCCCGACCAGCAGAACTGGCTGAGTGTGTACTGGCAATCGAGCACCAACTTCGCCAAGAACACCGGCTACAAGAATGCCGAGGTCGATAAGCTCCTTGGCCAGGCCGATATCGAAACCGACCCAGCCAAGCGCGCCGATCTGTACGACCAGGCCCAGAAGCTGGTTGTCGGCGATGTAGGCCAGATCATGCGCGGTGTCAGCAAGAACACGTATCTGGTGAAGCCATACGTGCAAGGGCTCGATTTCACCCCGCAAGACTCGGACTGGTCGGGCCAAATTACCGGCACCTTCGGCACGACCATCACAAAATAGATACCTTGAAGCGTGCGGCTGTATAGCACGAGGCAATGCGCCGCACGCTCCTACCCTTGGCCGCTTGATTGTATGCAGTGCCCGCTCAGGAAACACTCAGGCACTGCTTGCATCGCATCTATAACCGCATGCATAGTGGAGGCGAAGACCGATGTTAGCATTCTTTCTCCGCCGTGTCCTCTGGGCCATTCCAGTTATTTTTTTCGTGGCCCTCGTATCGTTCTTCCTGATGCACCAGGCACCAGGCGGCCCCTTCGACAAAGACAATAATAAAAAGCAGGTGGATGGCGCAACGCTCAAGGCACTGAATGCGCGCTTTGGCCTCGATAAGCCACAATACATTAACCCAGCCGCGGCACAAACGCTCTGGAACAAGGGCGAGCGCAACCCAATGAAGCTTGGGGGCGCCTACCTCGATAGCCAATTTTTCAACTACCTCTTCAATGCTGCGCGCGGCGACCTAGGCCCTTCGTATCGGCAGCGCGGGAAAAGCGTGCAAGATATTCTGCTGAAGCAGGCGCCGTTCTCCATTCGGCTAGGGCTTATGGCGTTTACCTTTGCACTCCTGGCAGGCATTCCGCTGGGCATTATTGCAGCGCTGAAACAGAACTCGTTCATTGATTACTTCAGCCTGCTTATCTCGACGATTGGCGTGGCCGTACCAACATTTGTCACGGGCTTGCTGGTGTTAATCGTGTTCGGCACAACATTGAAATGGATATCAATCTCAAATAACGACTGGAACGATTTCAAGCCATACATTGCACCTTCGCTGGTGCTGGGGCTCGCCTCAATGTCGTTCATCACACGGATTACCCGCACCACAATGCTGGAAGTAAAGCGGCAAGATTATATCCGCACGGCGCGCGCTAAGGGCCTGGCCGAGCGCATGGTGGTTATTCGCCATATGATGCGCAATAGCCTCATTCCGATCGTCACCATCATCGGGCCGGGCCTGGTTGATCTCATCACTGGCTCGGTTATCACCGAGGCTATATTCGGTATTCCAGGTATTGGCAATTTCTTCGTTACATCGCTCTTCCAGCGCGATTACTCAATGATCATGGGCACAACCCTGGTCTATGCCACCCTGATTATCTTTGCCAATATTCTGGTTGACTTGAGCTATGGTCTGCTCGACCCACGCATCCGTGCCTGAGCGCGAGGACTGGTATGCTTGCTCCACACGCCGCCATCGAACGGCTCTACGAAACACATCAGCATGCGCTGTTCACGCACTTGCTGCGGCTGGTAGGCGACCCGATGATCGCTGAAGATCTCTGCCAGGAAGCCTTTCTTAAAGCCCTGCGCAACTGGGATAAACAAGAACAGATCAATAATCAGGTTGCCTGGTTGTATCGTATTGCGACGAACACCGCCTACGATTACTTACGCCGCCGTCGGCGCTTTCAGGTTGCTTCGCTCTACGAACACGACCAGGCAAGCGATAACGATAGCTCGATGGAACAGCGCCTCGATACGCGCGAGCCAATCCAGCGCGTGCTTGCGCTTTTGCCCACCGAGGCGCGCCGACTGTTACTTTCGAGCTATGCCGGGCATAGCACCCACGAGCTTGCCGCCGCGCTCGATTGCAGCAATGCGGCGGTACGCTTGCGCTTGTTCCGCGCGCGTGAACGCTTTCGTAAGATATACTTACAGATGAGCGTTTCCTAGATCCAGAAGCGAGCGCGCTGCCGGAGGAACAGGCTATGAACGAAGCAAGCGCCTGGCGCATTGAACTGGCGCGCAGTATTGCCGGGGTATATGCTCAGCACCCACAGATCTGTATGGCTGCGCTGGGCGGTTCGGCAGCGCGCGGCCTGGCCGATGCCTATTCCGATATGGACATCGCCATCTATTGGCATACACTAGATCACGACTGGCTGGCCGCGCCGCCGCTGCAGGCCGTGGGTGGGCGGCGCTTTACCTTTCGTACCCTGTTCGAGGGGCAAATTGTTGTCGAACAATACACGCTGGGCGCAGTTAAATTCGATGTTGCCCATTTCGCATTAAGCTGGCTTGAACAAAGCGTCGCCGCTGTGCTTGAGCAGGGGAGCCTGGACGATGAGAAACAGGAAGTTCTCGATGGCTTTCTGACGGCAATTCCATTCTATGGCATACACGAATATGAAGCCTGGCGCACACGCATTGCCGCCTACCCAAACACGCTTGGCGAAGCAATGGTACGGCGGCATCTGGTGTTCTATCCACAATGGGTGCTCGAACAGCACGGCCTGGCGCGCGGCGACCTGCTCAGCTTCTATAGCACACTCTGCGACATGATGCGCAATCTGCTGGGCGTGCTGGCTGGCCTGAACCACCTGTATATGTCAATGGAAAAGCCCAAGCGTAGCGCTGATTTGTTGCGGCGCATGCCAATTCAGCCAGCAAACGTGGCAGAACGCTTCGATGCGCTGCTGGCAGGTGACCGCGCGGCGGCACCGGCAGCGCTGGCGACCTTAATCGATGAGACTATTGGGCTCGTTGAGCAGCACATGCCCAATGTCGATACTTCCCGCGCCCGCCAGATGCAGCAATTCGTGGTGCAAGCGGTGGAATACGCGCCGCCTTTAGCAAATACCCCCACGCGCCCGCCAGTGCCAACCACCAGCGCAAAATAAAAAGTTCTGGCGGCGCCATAGCTTCGGTACCGCCAGAACTGCTCATTGTTTGCCGTAGATCACTGCCCGGCGTGCACCCCCGCCAGATAGTCGCGTATCGCCAGGTAGGCGGGGCGCGGCGAGTAATCGCCATTGAGAATACTGAACGAGGCTTGCTCATTCATCGGCTCGCCCTGGCTAGCTTTGAGCGGGCCAAAGTTCAGGTTCCACAGAAACATATTGCCCACCCAGGGGTATTGTTCTTTCGTGCGGCGCATTGCCCCAACAATATATTCCGCCTGCTGCTGGTACGATACCTGATTGCCAAACTCAAAGCCGGGCGTGTTATTCTGGGTCGCCCAACCAAACTCAGTAATCCAGATCTGGTGATCGCCCAGACCACATTCTTCCATCAGCTTACGCACATTTTCGATATGCCGAAAATAGAAGGTCGGGTCGGTCGTCCAGCCCTCCGCCGGGCTTGGATCATTCGGCCACAGCGTATCGGGCGGGTTGGCCGAGCCACCCGGATGCACCGCTTGAACATCAAAGTAGTTGCGAATGCTGCCATTCTGGTAGCTGTACATGGCGCGGTAATAGCGCATGTCGGAAACAGCGGTGTTCGATTGGTTGGTCGCCGTTGAGGCGGGTGGCCCAGCCACCACAATCACGCTCGGGTCGATCGCCTTGATGCTGGTGTATGCTGCTTTCAGTACTTCCACGTAATGGCCCGCATCCTCAGTTGAGACATACCCACCATTTTCATGCGCCAGGTTCTGCTCATTCCAGATCTCGATCGCCTGCACTTTGCCGGGGTAGCGCTGCAATAGCGCCGCTACAAAATTCCCTAGTGCCGCCGGGTCGTCGGGCAGGCCATCACCGCCATCGGCGCGGTAAAAGCTCGGCGTCCGCACAATCGAGAGCATCAGCTTCAGGTTATACGCACTCACGCTTTCGATGATCGACTCAAGCTCGCCCCATACGTAATTCCCGGCTGGCCCCTCCTGGTCTTTCCAATGAATCTGCTGGCGAATCCAGCCAAATCCTACATCGCGCGCGGCACTCAGCGCAGCATCGCGATCGACATAGTACAGGTGCGCGGCAACGCCGAATTGCAGCTGATCGCTGCGGAGTGGGAAAGCTAGCCCACCCGGCCCAACTGGCTGGGTGGTTGGCGTAGGCGGCTGCGGCAGTGGCGTTGGGTAGGGTAGAAATGTGGGCGTTGGCGTACCAGCCAGCGCCAGTGTAGGCTTACCCGCTGGCACAATTGAGTTGCTGGTAGGCTGGCTGGTGGCACGTACTGCGGCGGTTGGCAGCGCGCTCAGCGAAAGCGCGATTGGCGTTTCAGTGGCAGAACACGCCACTAATACGGGCAGCAGCACGGCAATAAGGGTACTGGCGGTAATCCAACGAAGCAAGGGTAGAGTCACGTTCCGAACCTCCTGCGCGCAGCTCGGGCAGCGGCGATAGCAAGTATGATCTGCGATAGTACGCAGCCATACTGTAGCATCTGTATGCCTGAACTACAATTGCGAAAGGTTGCAGAACCATGATCAAAATCTGTTAGAAACCTGATAGGCTGGCTACACTGTGGGCCCAGTGCGCTGGTATGTACGCCAAAAAAGCACGCCACGAAGGTAAACCCTCGTGGCGTGCTTGCTAGCGGTTTTGGAGAACTGTTATGGCGTAAGCACGAAATACCCGACCGATAGCTTCCCACTATCCTTCCCCTTAGCCTCAAAGCGCCACAGGCCAAGCGGGAAATATGGCTCCGTCACATAATACAATCCGGCATAGCCAATGCCACCCTTATCGTCGGCAGTGACGGTGTAGTTGACGTTGATCCGCGTCCCATCCGAAGCGACGACACTCGGCATCACTTCTTCACCTGGCTTAAAGCCATACGCATCGAAGAAGAAGATCGTGCCAGCTGGCCCCGCGCCGGGTTCAACCCGGGCATCCACGTTCGCCGGTATACCCGGCCCAGGCGGTGGTAACCGACCAATCGCATCGCCAATCAGCAAGAAGTACCCAACTGCTACCTTATTACTTTCTACCCCCTGCCCGACAAACGACCATACACCCAGCGGTGTATCCGCATCGGTGCGGAAGCTAATGCCTTGCTGTGTGATTGAGCCACTGGCATCGGCAGTCGCCTGAAAACGCGCGCCATAGATCGCGCCATCGGGCGAGTTTACCCAAATGCCCACTTTTTCACCCGGCTGAAAGCCCTGGGCCGCAAATACAAAGGTTGATCCTGGCAAACCTGCCTGCGGAACCACCTGCGCATTTTTGCTTGGCGGGAGAATAGGCCGTACTAGTGGCGGCGGCGACTGGGGCGGCTGCGGCTTTACAGTGATTGGCCCAGTTGGAGGCACACCCGGCGGCACTGGTGCAGTAAGCTCTTTTGGTGCAAACTGCCGCCCCAGCAGCGAAAGCAGCACACGCTGCCCGGCAGGTTTGTCGGGCCAGTATTCAAAGCGCGCCCGCTCGAAATACTGCACTGTATGTACCTTGCCATCCGTTAGCTGCTCATCAACTTCATCGCTCAGCGGGTAGCCAAAAATCTTCAAACCGCCGCGCGTATCCCAGGTATCCTTAAAGCCATACTGCACAATATGTTTAGTTTCGGGGAAATAGCGGCGCTGGCTACTATTCGTGGTTGGCTGCGCCGACGCGAAGGCGCGATTTCCTACCGCCAGCCGCCCGAGCAACCCTAGCTCAACCGTTGTAACAGCTGCGCTGGCCCGTTCAAAACGTGCCCGCTCGAAATATTGGTACACGCGGCCCGTTTGCGGATCAATATATTCCTCAGTAAGTGGGTAGCCGAAATTCGTCAGGCCGCCATTCTTATCCCAAAAATCGCGGAATACGCCCTGAACATAGTGGCCGGTCGCACCGATATATGCGACGCTAGTAGCAGCGCGCACCGAGGCTGCGGGTATTGCCCCTAGCAGCAATACCATCAACGCAAGCAGCCACCCGTACCGAAATAGGGCGAGAGACCGTATACGCATGTCTAACCTCCTCAACGAGCCAGGCTCAACAACACCAACAAAAGCATACGTACATTTCATATGGAACATATTCTGAGCATCAGCATACGCCAAAGCAGATATATTTGTCAATGGTTTTTTGGTAATACGTTGGTTCAGCCTGTACTCTACACTAGTGGTTGTTGCTCAATTCAACATAGCTATAGTTGACCGGGCGGCAGTAGAAATAGCGATATGACAATGGCGCATACCTGAGCTTCGTTGCTCAACGTCAACTCTAGATATCGCAAACTTTGCTGATTGCTCGCCTGCCTCGTCGTGTGATGTCTCTCAGCTCGCGCATTACACTTGCAGGAGCGTTTATGTTGCACTCGCATTACCCAGCCGTGGCATTGCTGGATGTGGTGCTTGAAGGGTAGGTACGATAATGTCGAAACGTGCCTGGTCATATATCATAGGCATACTTCTCTCGGCTATAGCGTTATCGTTATTAGCAGGGCAACAACTGCACCCATCAATACCGCAGCTCCTCATACTCACCATCCTGGTAACAATAACAACCATCGCGCACCTGTTCGAGGCGGAAGCCCCAAATCGCCAATCATACTACCCAAGTATGATTTTCTTGTTTGCCGGGGTCGTGTTACTACCACCCGGGCTATTTGTTGTTCTCGCCGCCTTTCCCCATATGATCGAATGGGCCAAGGAGCGCATCGAGCAAAAGAAATACCTTCGCGCGTGGTACATCCAGCCGTTTAATATTGCAACCCATATCATTGCTGGTATCTCTGCGCAGCTCTTATATCAGGTACTGCTTTTTTATACGTTTTCACTCAATACTGCCTCCCCGGTTCTCTCCGCACTTGGGGCTGTAATTGCCTACGTCCTTATCAACCACATTCTCATTGGTTTGGCGCTCGTTTTGGCCCGCGGCATACCCTGGAGCAAATCGGGGGTGCTCGAATTAGAAAATTTGCTGCCCGATTTTGTAAATCTTTGCCTGGGCTATATCGTCGCAGTCTTTTGGTCGATTAACCCCTGGCTGATTGTACCGGTGTTATCGCCGATTGTCCTGATCTATCGCGCGCTGACAGTACCACAGCTCAAACAAGAAGCGCAAACTGACGCAAAAACCGGGCTCCTGAACGCACGCTATTTTAATAAGCTGTTTGCCGAAGAATTCGACCGTGCTCAACGGTTTGGGCGACCGCTTGCTCTTATCGTCGCCGATCTTGATTTAATGCGCAACATTAATAACACCTACGGGCATCTCGCGGGCGATGTAGTACTCACCGGCATTGGTGAGATTTTACGCTCATCAGTACGCAAGTATGATCTCGCTGCCCGCTTTGGTGGTGAAGAGTTTTGTATTGCGCTACCCGAGGTCGACGCAATATCGGCTATGGCGCTTGCCGAACGAATACGCGCTTCGGTTGAAGCAGCATCGTTTACCATCAGCACTAGCTCCCATCCAATTCGAGCTACACTCAGCGTAGGCGTTGCATGCTTCCCGCACGATGGCGCAAATACAACCGAACTCTTGCACGCTGCCGATGTTGCGGTATACCAGGCCAAACTTTCTGGGCGTAATCGCGTTGTTTACACTGCCGATGTGCCGCACTCTGTCACCCTCGAACAAATGCAGGCCGAAGCAGCAGGCCAGGTTCGCTACACTCCTGTTCAGGCCGTCGATTCGCAATCGGTTCCTCATACAGAACCTGCTCCGCTACCGGCTCCGGCGCACGCTGAAGCAATATCTTCTGCACCTGCAAGCACAGATAACCTTTCGCCTTCACCAAAAGCATCAACGCTTCACCCGGTTTTCTGGTTGTTTACTGGCGGGGTTATTGCATTAGGTATAGGGATTGCCTTATGGGGTGCGATAACCTTCACTCCTATTGATATACCCGCGCTCCTTTTACTGGTTGGGCTAACATTCTTAGCCGAGCTGCTGCAAATTAGTATTGGCGATAACGTAACGTTCTCGGTATCGGTTGCACTCGTGTTCGCAATTGCGCTGATCGCTGGGATACCGGGCCTTACCTATATAAGCACAATAGTTGTGCTTATACACTATATTAAGTACCGGCCCGCATTCTATAAAACCGCCTTTAATTGGGCAACACATATGCTCAGTGGCATCGCGCCAGCCATGATTCTGCCACTCGTTGGCGTGCCCTTACATGTTGCCTACTTACCTCTTTTACTTCCTGCGGCTATCATCGCAGCGTTAGCGCATTATTTTATTGAAACTGGCCTCTTCGCAACGTTTATTAGCTTTACAAATGGCAATTCGGCCCGCGTTCAATGGCGCGAACAGTTTGGATGGTTAGCCCGCCACTATGTAGCATTATGCGTGATGGGGTTATTTTTGGGCCTGGCGTACACTAGCATTGGCGCAGTTGGTGTACTCATATTTACTTTGCCCGTGGTTATGATGCGGTCTGCGCAGAAACAATATACCGAACGTACAAGCGATAGTTTACGCGAATTACGCCGAATGAATCAAGAATTGAGCCGGGCCAATGGCGAAATCATGGCTGCCAGCCAATCGATCCGCCAGCTTAACGACGAGCTTTTCATGACCCTGGCTAAAATTATTGATGCCCGTGATCCCTATGCCGCTGGACATGCGGGCAAGGTTGCCGATTATGCACTTATGCTTGCCCGCGAACTTAACCTAAGCCCCGAGCAACAGAATCAAGTTCACCAAGCCGGGCTGCTCCATGACATTGGTAAGCTGGGCATTCCTGAAGAGATATTAAACAAGCCCGATAAACTTACCCCCGAAGAGTATGCGCAAATTAAAACCCACGCACAATTAGGTGCCGAATTCTTAGAGACATGCCAGGGACTGCGCCATCTCTCTATCTATGTGCGCCATCATCACGAGCGCTGGGATGGTCGTGGCTACCCCGATAGCCTTGCGGCTGAACAAATCCCACTTATATCCCGTATTTTGAATGTGTGTGATTCGGTTGAGGCAATGGCATCTGACCGCCCCTACCATCGCGGGCTATCGCCCGAGCGGGTTATAGCTGAAGTACAACGTCAAGCTGGTCGCCAGTTCGACCCGGTGCTGGTAGCAGCATTTGTGCGCATGGTTGAACGCGAAGGGGTAAACGTGATTATGAATTCGGCACTCGCGGTTGAGCAAAAATCTCGCGCCCTCGTATCTTCCCCACAAGTAGACGAGCGCACATTACGAACGCTTTCCTCGAATGGCGCTATAATGCAGCGGAGCATTCAACTCTAACAGCGACAGGGTTACATCGTCGCCATGCTGTGGCATAAAGTAGCCTGCAACAGGAATGGCAGCGCCTCTGATGTATCAGCCACACATGGGCTGCTGTATTGAGGCAACGTTATGCATCCGAACGGCAAGATTGTGATGATAACCGGCGCTTCTGCCGGGATCGGGGCCGCAACTGCCCGCGCTTTTGCCCACGCTGGCGCGCGCTTAATCTTAGCAGCGCGCAACGCCGATCAGCTGCAAGCGCTGGCGCATACATTACCAGGGAAGCCACTAGTTATACCAACAGATATGGGCGACCCTGCCGCAATTCAGCAGCTGGTGGCGCAAACCACCACAGCTTTCGGCACAATTGACATTATTGTACAGAACGCTGGGGTTGGGCTGGCCGCACCCGTCGCTGATATTGACCCAGCTGCATTGCAGCAAATACTGGCTGTAAATTTGTTAGGTCCAATAGCGCTTACTCGCGCGGCTTTGCCTTATTTGCGGCATGGAGGCGGGCAGATTATTTTTATCTCTTCCGTCGTAGGCTTACGCGCATTGCCCTACCTGGGTGGCTACGCAGCGACAAAAGCTGGCCTTGATCGTATAACCGAAGCGTTGCGTGTAGAACTACGCGGAAAGGGTGTGGCTGTAACATTAGTACGCCCAGGAACCACGCGAACAGATTTTACAGAGCATCGGATTGGGCCGGGGCGCGAACGCCGCCAGATACAAGTGCGGGCTGTAACCCCAGAACAGGTAGCGCAGGCAATTGTATGGGCAGCAATACGCGAGCCGCGTGTTGCATATGTATCGGTGTGGGATCGCCTGGCGGTGATGGCGAGCTTGCTCACACCGCGCCTCACCGATTGGCTATTGGCACGCTCATTTTCGTGGGAACCAAGTAGCAGCGAATAGGCGCTAAAGGCGCATACGGCTGGTTATATACCACAAATAAAGAGGCCGAGCGCTTGGCGCACTCGACCTCTTGCAATTTCTTGTGGCGTAAATGATCTATAGCTCAGCGTGCAGCCTTGAGCAAATCGAGCAGGCGTGTAACATCCGTCGTGTCGAGTTGTTCAGCGCTACACAGACATTGCTGGGCATAGTTTTCGGCAACCAGCGTGTTGAGGCTTGCAATCGATGCCTTTATCGCAGCGAGCTGCACCACTACGTCTTGGCAATCGCGATCTTCCTCAACCATGCGCTGGATGCCACGCACCTGCCCCTCAATCCGGCGCAGACGCACCAGCACATCGGCACGGGTACTTGCGCTGATCGGGCCGCCAAAGCTACTTTGTGCTTTCGGTTCCGACATAGCTTCTGCCTCTAACTTCTGCGCATACGTGAAGCTTAGGAGCGTTAGCGCTACCTGACTACGGCGCGCATTGTAATGCCAGACCGCGCTGGAATACTACGCCAGAATGCGGTCGAATTCCTGCTTCAACATGGACTTTGGCCGAGCGCCTTGAAGGCGGCCAACCTCGGCACCATTCTTGAAAACTACCATCGTCGGAATCGCCATAATCCCTAGCTCGCCAGCCCACTGCTGCTCTTCATCGGTGTTCACTTTAGCAATCGTGAGCCGACCATCATACTCGCCAGCCAATTCATCGAGAATTGGTGCGACAGCACGGCATGGCCCACACCAGGGCGCCCAAAAATCAACAACAACGGGAACAGCAGATTGCAGAACTTTCTGCTCGAAATCACTATCGGTTACGGCAACTGGTTTAGCCATAGTATGTGTCTCCTTAGCTATCGACTACCCACCTTGAATGCAGATAGGGCAATACCCCCCGGGGGTATGTGTTCTATTATATTCAGATTTAGCTACCTGTCAAGCCCATCTAGTATGCTATACTATGCTACGCTGTTTCTCAATCATACGTTGGTGCGCTTGGTTCACTTCAGCAAGGGCTGTGCCCATACTGCTGGGGTGGATATAAGCTAACATGAAAAGCCAAACTCAAGGAGGCGTTATGGCAACGATGAACCGCGATACGACGATTGCTTGGCTTGGGCACGGAACGTTCCATATCACGACCCCTGAAGGCAAGAAGCTGCTGATTGACCCCTGGGTAGACACAAACCCGGCCTGCCCCGATGACTGGAAAACACGGGTGCGTACCGAGGGCCTGGATGCGATTCTGATTACGCACGGCCATTTTGATCACATTAACGATCTGCTGTCGCTGGCGACGCTTACCGATGCCAAAATTGTTTGCATGTTCGATTTAGTATCGTGGCTCACAGCGCAGGGTGTGGGTGAAGAACGCATTATTGGCTTCAATAAAGGCGGAACCATCGAAGTAGCAGGCGTTCGCGCCACGATGACCAAGGCCGAACATAGCAGCACCTATAACGATAATGGAACGCTGCTACCGCTTGGTGAAGCAGTAGGGTATGTATTACGTATGTCAAACGGTTTTACCATTTACCACACCGGCGATACCTCGGTGACATACGATATGATGATTATTGGGGATCTATACCAGCCTGATCTTACGATTCTGCCGATTGGCGATTGGTTCACGATGGATCCGCGCCAGGCAGCCTATGCGCTGAAGCTTATCCGCTCGAAGTATGCCATCCCTGGGCATTACGGCACCTTCCCAATCCTCAGTGGCACGCCCGAGCAATTGCGCGCGCATGCGCAGGAGTTTGGCGTTCATACTGAAGTAATAGCGCTGCAGCTCGGCGAGAGTATTGCGTAATCTCAAACGCGCATTCCGATGGCTTGTATTGTAGCAATACAACTGGATGAAAAGCGGTGCCCTTGCGTAGCCGATTGAGTGGAAGCATTCGATAGGCCATGCAAGGGCATTCTTAGCTCAGGGCTTGCACGCTGTACATCTCATTCATCTGCATTTGTTGTGCACCGCTGGCTTGACAAGGCTTGAGCCGGGTGCTATGCTGAATGCCAACTTAAGAGGATCTTCGGGGCAGGGTGCAAATCCCGACCGGCGGTAATACCAGCACAATGGCAGTTCTATAGGTAGCCACGCGCTAGCCAAGCTAGCCACGCTGGGCAAGCCCGCGAGCCGCAAGGCAGGAGCTGGTGCGATTCCAGCGCCGACGGTATAGTCCGGATGGGAGAAGATCCGCACGACAATATGTATCGCTATGCCATAGCATAGTGCGGTATGTTGTACTTCGCTGCTCCACACTAATATGTGTTGCGAGTATGTGATGTATGCGTTGTTGTCGTTGCGCGCCCCGAAGTCAGGCGACTTCGGGGATTTTTGTGTTTGGAGGAAATACAATGGTAGGCCAACAATCATTGCACTATGCGCCGGGGCAGCCGGCTGGCGATATTCGTCTTCGTAAGCGGCAATCATTGCCCGCTGGTGTGGGGCTGGCGGTATCGCTGGCGATAGTATTGCTATTGTGGAAAGCAATTGTAGTCATCCGCGATTACCCGGCGTTCATTCTTCCTGCACCCGAGGCAGTCTTTCAGCGCCTGGTGACCGAGCTAAGCAGCGGCACCTTGCGCTACCATGCGCTGCTTACCCTCACAGAATCGCTGGGTGGGTTTGCGCTCGCGCTGAGCGTAAGCCTGGCATTGGGCTACCTGCTGGCACACGCGCCCCGGCTCGAACGGATTCTCGCGCCGCAGCTGGCCGCGACGCAGGCGGTGCCAATCGTAGCCATCGCCCCGCTGATCATCCTGTGGGTCGGTGCTAATATCCAATCGAAAATGCTGGTTGCTGCCTTGGTTACATTTTTCCCCATTCTTAGCAGTACAATTGTTGCGCTGCGTAGCGTGCCTCGTGAGCTGATTGAGATGGCGAAGATCAGCGGGGCCAATCGCCGCCAAATGCTCTGGCATGTCGAGCTGCCACTCGCGCTGCCTGGCATTTTCGCTGGGGTGAAATCGGGGCTGGCACTCGCCACTACCGGGGCCGTAGTTGGCGAATTCGTCGGCTCACGCGATGGCCTGGGCGCGCTGATCAACATCTCGCGCGGCCTGTTCGATACACCGCTGATGTTCGTCGCCCTGCTCACCCTGGCAGTGCTCACGCTCTCGCTCTACCTGATGGCCGTATTGCTTGAACGTGCACTGGTGCGCTGGGAGCCATAGCGCTACCCTATAGTTAGGACTTTCGCTTACTCAAGCAAATTCTTCTTGTTCTTGGTGATGTTTGCGCAGAGCGCAAAACATCACCAAGAACAACGAAAAAAGTACCGTGCTGCCGCAGGCACATAAACAAGGAAGCGAAAGTCCTCATAGTATGTTTCACAGATGCAGATTGCCGATTGCGTTGATGCAAATGAACGCGACCCGCAGTCTGCAATTTTGTTGGTTCCGTGTATTGAAGCGAGGATTGTTGAGGAGAGTTCATGTTTCGAAGAATATCGTTTGCCCTGATGCTAGCCGTGCTGTTATCCGCCTGCGGTACAGCCACACCAGCCAGCCAGCCCACCAGTGCGCCAGCGACGCAAAGCGCCCCCACAGCAACCGGCAACGCCACTGCTGAAACCCCGGCATCACAGCCGACCACCGCCCCAGCCACCACAAATGCCCAGCCAACTGCCGCAAGCGCCGCAGCCTCGCAGGAAATTGTGCTGGCAATGCCCTATATTCCAAATGTCCAGTTTGCTGAATATTACGTGGCCGACCAGAAAGGTTACTACGCTGCCGAGGGTTTGAACGTTACCTTCGACTATAATTTCGAGACCGACGTAGTACAGCGCATTGCGCAAGGCACGGTACAATTTGGTATGGCTAGCGGCGACTCGATTTTGCTGGCGCGCGCGAATGGCCTACCAGTGCAAACTGTCGCTACGATAAACCAGAAGTTCCCAACAGTGTTTTTTAGCAAGGCCGAACAAAATATTAAAACCCCCGCCGACTTGAAGGGCAAAAGTGTTGGTATTCCCGGCCATTTTGGTGCCAGCTATATCGGCCTGTTAGCGCTGCTCTATGCTAACCAGATGCAAGAGCGCGACCTGAATGTGCAAGATATTGGCTTCGCCCAGGTGGCCGCATTGAGCGAGGGCAAAGTACAAGTTGCTAGCGGCTATGGGAATAATGAGCCGCTGGTGCTTGAGCAGCAAGGGATTAAGCTCAATGTCATCAACGTTTCCGATTTCTTCCCCCTCGCCTCCGACGGCATCATCACATCAGAGGGCTTGATCAAAAGCCAGCCCGATATTGTGCGTGGGTTTGTGCGCGCCACGCTCAAAGGCATGCAAGATGTGATTGCCGACCCGACTGCCGCTTTTGACACCGCACTGGCATATATTCCCGAGCTGAAAACTGCCGACCAGAAGACCCAGGATTTACAACGCAAAGTGTTAGTCGCAACCATCGCCTACTGGCAGAGTGATGCGACTAAGGCTTCGGGGCTAGGGTTCACCGATGTGAAGAATTGGCAAGCGACCCACACCTTCTTGCGCGACAGTGCCTTGCTGAAAACCGATCTTGATGTGAGTAAGGCATTTACGAATGATTTTCTGAAATGACCAGGGCAATAAGAGGTAATACGCAGGGCGAAGCAACTGTTCGCCCTGCGCAATTATGACAAAATTGAAATATAATTCTAGCGATTATTCAACAAAATATCATTTGCCAAGGCAACACTGTTACACACAGTAGTACCCGAGCATATACCGCTGCCACGCAGCAGCACGCGGGCATTGGCTCGGCATGTCGATCTCCCTGTATGAGATCAAGGAGCGCCCGATGCAAGGTTCTGTTGTACAGTCAACCGTCAAGCTTGGCGCGCCCGCGCCACCCCAAGCCTCCCCGCGTCCACACCTCGCATTTCTCGATGGTGTGCGGGGGCTAGCCGCACTGTATGTTGTGCTCTACCATGCGGTGTACTACACTGGGCACCTCGCGCCCATCCCAGAAGGGCTATCCTGGCCGATGCTCGCGCTGGCGAGTGTGCTCAACTACGGCGTTTTTGCTGTGCCGGTATTCATTGTCCTCTCGGGCTTTTGCCTAATGCTGCCCTTAGCTCAGCGCCACACCACCGCAATACCAGGCGGCGTTGGCCCCTACCTGCGCCGCCGTGCCTGGCGCATTTTACCGGCCTATTACGTAGCCCTACTCTTTGCGCTAGTAATGATCGCCGTAGCACCACTGCTGCAGGTGGCCCACAATACCGCGTGGGACAGCAAGGTGCCAGTAACACCGGCGTCGCTGGTGGCGCATCTACTGCTAGTACACAACTTCAGCGCCGATTGGCTGTACAAAATTGACGGGCCAATGTGGAGTGTGGCGATTGAATGGCAGATCTATTTCCTGTTCCCACTCCTGGTGTTACCGCTTTTACGCCGCACTAACCTGCTGGCAATGCTCGCAGGCGTGTTTGTGCTTGGCTGGCTACCGCACTTGCTGCTACCGGCAGGCAGTAATTTTGATCATAGCCATCCCTGGTTTCTAGGGCTGTTCGCACTGGGCGTGGCCGGCGCATGGGTAGCCTTTACCAAACAACCAGCGGTGATTGCGCAGCGCAATCGGCGCAGCTGGGGCTGGCTGGCTGGCGCGCTCACCCTACTGCTCATTGCCGGATTGGCACTGAAGAAGGAATGGATGGAATATCACGATTACCTGTCTGAACCGTTGGTTGGTGTGATTGTGGCGTATTTGCTGATGCGCTATACCATCACCGCGCGCAACGGTCAGCTCAAATCCTGGATGCAGCGCCTGCTCGAATCACGGCTGCTGGTTGGTCTAGGGGCGTTTTCCTATAGTCTCTACCTGATTCACAACCCAATTCAGGCGCTGATCAACCTGAGCGCGCTCGACATTCCTATGTCAGGTGATGCGCGCCTGGCCCTTATGCTGTTTGGGTCAACAACCATTTCGATGCTTAGCGCCTATGGGTTCTACTTACTTGTTGAGCGGCGCTGCATGCGGCTGAAGGATCGCCCGGCGTTGGGCGGCCAGAGCGCGCCGCTGGTTGCTCACGAATAGCCACGGCACTGTTGCGATTGCATAACATCGGGCGGCAGGCTATACTATGGCCTGCATTCGGGCATCGCAGCAGAATGGGGTTTGTATGCCGATCTCCACCGTTCTTTTCGACCTTGATAACACTCTATACCCGGCCTCATCGGGGTTGATGAAGGGCATTGATGTACGTATTAACGCATATGTGATGAACTTGCTCGGCATTAGTGAGGCCGAGTCGCAGCAATTGCGAAAGAAGTATTATGCCGAATATGGCACGACGTTACACGGCTTGCAGCGCAATTACGCGGTCGACCCCGACCATTACCTGAGTTACGTGCACGATGTTGCGATTGAGTCGTTTCTGGCGTCGGACGCCGAGCTGAACCATTTATTGAGTGAGCTACGGGCGGTGAAAGCAATCTTCACGAATTCGCCCGAGCCATATGCACGGCGCGTATTGCGCGTGCTGGGGATCGAACCGCACTTTACTGAGGTATTCGATATTCGTTTCGCCAATTTTACGCCCAAGCCACACCCGGTAGCATATCAGCGCGTGCTCGATGCGCTCGCCGTCGCGGGCGATGCTACTATCCTGGTGGAAGACACGCACAGCAACATTCCACCCGCACGCGCGCTGGGAATGACCACAATACTGGTTGGAGATGCGGCCAATATTTCAGATCCTCGTGCAGATTATGTCGTGCCCGATGTGCTTGAGGCGGTACGAGTGGCTATTTCATTGACTGATGAATAAATAGTTATGTAAAAAATTCGTAAATTTCACCAGGCTTTTATCCAAATACTCGTGGAACCAACAGTTGCTAGTGCATAGCGCGCGCCGCCTGGACTGCGGCATACGCATCTACCACCCCGTAGCCGCTGCCATCATTCGGCAAACCGGCCTCAACACAGCCCGAAGGTGTTCCTTCGTATGGTCGCGCGGTTTCGGCTAATATCCGCTCGGTGCGATCAATATCGCCAATCAGGCGCGGCTGTGCCGACCACAAGAGTGCAACAACCCCAGCCACATGCGGCCCGGCCATTGAGGTTCCGCTATTCTCACCATAGCTATTGCCTGGAAGCGCCGACAAAACATTCACCCCTGGTGCCACAATATCCGGCTTGATCCGATCGCTGCCATCGACGGTCACCGGGCCACGGCTGCTGAAATCGGCCAGGTTGCCCGAGCGGTCTATCGCGCCCACACTAAAGGCCGCATCGTAGATTGCAATCGGGTCGCTCACGCTGGCGCAGGCTGGCCCCGAATTGCCCGCGCTTGCAACCACAAAAATGCCTGCCGCCCGCAGCGCGCGCACCGCCGGATTGAGCACATTGGCATCGCAGCCCTCGATCGGTGGGCAACCCCACGAGTTATTCAGCACATGCGCGGCGCGCGCCGGGTCGCCATCGCGTAGCGGGTCGCCTTGCTCGGGGAACGGGGCAAGCATAAACTGCATACAATTCAGGTAGTAGGCCGGGTTGCCCAGGTTACGGCCCAGGTTGACGCACCCGATCCATTCGGCACCGGGCGCTACCCCTATGCCACCACGGCCAACTGCGGTGCCGGTGGTATGCGTGCCATGCCCACCCAGATCGGTTGGCACAGTGGTGTGAAACCACGGATCGAACCAGTTATAATTATTGTCGCCATTGCGCCCGCGATACCCATCGCGCAGTGCCGGGTGATCGCCCTGCACCCCGCTATCGGATTCACCCACGACAATACCCGCGCCAGTAACACCCAGCTCATTCCATACCCGGTCGGCGCCGATGTCGATAATATTCCACTGCGGGCCATCGGGCGGCGGCTCTGTACCCTGCTCAGGTGTCACAGGCACGGCGAGCGGCCGCAGCTGCGGGCTGTCGAGCACTCGATCCACATCGGCGCGAGTGGCAAGGTAGGCGCGCACCAGTGGCCCACCATCAACCTCAAGCGCATTCACCAGATAATACGGTTGGTAGCGTACCCCAAAGCGATCGAGGGCGGCACGCAACCCAGCCTGCGAGGTGTTGGCGTGTTCTGTCAGCGTGCTGTAGACAAAGCGCAACCGGGCGGTACGGTCGCTTATTGCCGCCGCCTGGCTAACATCGGCCTGGTCGCGCATTACCACAAAAAGCTTCTCGCCATAAAAGCCAGGCTGCCCGCCAAACGCATAGAGCACTACCGCCAGCACCACGGCACCAGCCAGCGCAGCAATGCCTGCAATACGCCTTGGGTTCGCCCGAAACCCGGCGCTCAACCCCAGCACTATCAGCCCAATCAGCGCGCCAATGACCTGTGCAAACAAGGTGCTGCGCAACGCCAGACCTATTTCGGTAAATCCGAGTAATAGCGAGAATTCATCGGGATCGAGCAGTAACAGCGGGCCAGCGGCAGCGAACGCTACCAACGCCGCAATCGCAAGTGTTCCACCAGCACCGGCCAACCGCGCCCAACGGGCCAGCGCAAAGGCTGCGCCGCCGAGCGGGAGCAGCACCAGCATCAATAGCAGCTGGCTACCGCCAAAACCAAACCCTGCTCCTAACACCAGTAGCGCCACGCCCGCGGCAATGCCGCCCAACCCGATATCCTGCCATACACCCAGTGGCGTAGCCAACAGCGACGCGGCCAGCCAGCGATCGAGCAGCACACCGGCACACCCGCCAAGCAGTAATGCGGCAATCCCATTCAACAGTGTATCGGTTGGCGAGCCAAGCGCGCCGTAGTGCAGCCATGGTAACAATACTACCAGGCCAATCGCGGCCCCAAGCAGGCTAACACTCGTCGGGCGGATGCGCGCAGCCCCAGGAGGCGCAAACCAGCGCAGCGCCACAATAGCGAGGGGCGTAAGGATGATCTGGGCAAGCGCAGCGGGCTGAGTCCAGGTGATTGGGAAGCAGCGCACCAGGGCCAGCAGCAGGCCAACGGCAACTGCTGCCAGCCAGGTGCGGTAGATCGCCTGAAAGCGTTTCTCACGCACAAGCAGCGCCAGCGCCAGTAATGGTGCCCCAACGAGCAACCCTTGTACCAGCGCCAATAGCGGCCAGAACCAGAATGCGACCGGCACATCATTCGCCAGTTGCGTTTGCTCATATATCCAACCGCCCGCCTGCAGCACAAGCGTAATCGGGACAACCCAGGCGGCGGCAAGAGCGAATAGCAAGTAATTAAGGCAGCCAGTCGGCGCAGGCGTCGCGGGCGCGGCGGGCGGTGATGTCGTTGGAAGGGACTGCATGCGTACTCCTTGGGGCGGGTCATGTTGATAATTGCGCTGCTATTATAGCCGAGAACGAACCAGCAAAGGCGTTTATACCCCAATTAAAGCAACATCTCCGGCGCAACGCACGAGCGGCAAGCTCTGAGCGCACCGGAGAAAATGCTACCTAATGCCAATCTAGCGGCTACTTACGGATTGAGTCGAATACCTGTACCAGACCAATGCCTGCACCGGCTACCATAAGCGTGCCCGAAACCAATGCCATAATCATATTGCGATAATAATAGGGTGAATACACCGCCATACCGAATGTACGCAACCGCACGAGCCCAAGCGCTAGTAGCGCCAACCCGCCTATGAGTGTAGCAAAGCCCAGCAGCAGTAAAAAAGGTGCCTGGCGTCGCGCAATCCGCACGCGCTGCTGCATGGCTACGGTGTATACAAACTGGCGCGCCTGCTCCCACTCATATCCATATTGCTGGCACACAACCCGGCAGGCTTCGTCGGCGTCGCGCCCGCTGCCAAGCAAGCGCACCACTACTTCGGCGACATCGGTGGTGGCAGCCTCAGGAGGTACCGTTTGGGCTGCAATAATGGGCGGGGGAGTGTAAATAACTGGTAGTGAAGCGGCGGGCACTGAGCGCTGTTCTAACGACTCAATCGGCGTATGCCACAGATTGCCCGAAAACGCCCGGCCAGGGAGGGTAGGCCGATCATGATCGGCAGTGGAGGAAGGGAAAGATGTAGTCACAAATGCCTCCAGAAAACCAGAATATTCTTTGTAACTGACTATAGCATGCGCGCCGAAGAAAAGAAATAGGACTACGGGGAGATTAGTGGATGGTACCAATTGACAAGCACGCATAAGTTGCCTAGGATACGTGCCTATGCGAACCTTTCTGCGCCTGAAACACCAGCGGCATACCCGTTTATCCGACGAATTTCAGGGTGAAGAACTACGCTACCCCGAAGAGCTGGTAGCCGTATTCTTGCGCCACTATACGCGCCCAGGCGCAATTGTGCTCGATCCATTTGCTGGCTATGGCACAACCCTCACCGTCGCCGAGGCTATGGATCGCGCTGGCTATGGAGTTGAAACCGACCTCCGGCGGGTGCGCTATGCCCGCACCTTGTTACGCCACCCTACCCGCCTGATACATGGCGATGCGCGCGAGATCGCTACATATGGCTTGCCGCCGATTGACTTCTGCATGACCTCGCCGCCGTTTATGGCGCACAACGAGCCAGAAAATGTGCTAAGTGGTGAACAGCGCCCCGACGCGTATGCCGCATACCTGCACGATTTTACGGCGATCTACGCTGGCATCGCGCCGCTGCTCCGGCCCGGCGCACGCGCGGTTCTCGAAGTATCGAACCTGAAGGAGCCAGGCGGAACGACGATGCTCGCCTGGGATGTCGCGCGGGCTGTTGCCCAGGTGTTGGTGTTTGAAGGTGAAGTAGTAATTGGCTGGGATCAGTATGCCTACGGCTATGATCATAGCTACTGCCTGGTGTTTCGCGCCCCATAATGCTTATTCTGCCCGCTAATAACGGGTAAACCCATACCGGGCATTCTTCCGCCTTGCACCTTGTCCCCAGCGCGTGCTCATCGTGCTGCCGCAGGCAAAACATCATAGGACTTTCACTTACTCAAGCAAATTCTTCGTTGTTCTTGGTGGTGTTTTGCGCGGAGCGCAAAACACCACCAAGAACAACAAAAAAAGTACCGTGCTGCCGCAGGCAAACAAACAAATAAACGAAAGTCCTACATCAATTGCGTAAGCCCTCAATAGTATTTGACAAACCATAGACGAGATGATATTATGTGGCCAAGTTACCGACCGGTCGGTAATAATGCGATTTCAAAAGGTAAAAAATTATGACACAGACTGAAACAAAAGCGCGGAACCAGGTGCTTGGGCTGCTCTTCATTGGTGTGCTGATGGCCGCGCTCGATATTGCGATTGTCGGGCCAGCGCTTCCAGCCATTCGCACAGCATTTGGCGTCGATGATCGCGCAACAGCGTGGGTGTTTACAATTTATGTGCTGCTCAACCTGATCGGTACACCGCTCATGGCCAAACTCTCCGATATGTTCGGGCGGCGCTCGATTTATGTGCTTGATGTCGCGCTGTTCGCGCTCGGCTCGCTGTTGGTGGCTATTTCACCAAACTTTGGCGTGCTGCTCGCTGGGCGCGCCATCCAGGGCCTGGGCGCGGGCGGCATCTTCCCCGTAGCCAGCGCGGTCATCGGCGACACCTTCCCGCCTGAAAAGCGTGGCAGCGCGTTAGGGTTGATCGGCGCCGTATTTGGCATTGCCTTTTTAATTGGGCCAATCATCGGTGGCATATTACTCATGTTCGGCTGGCAATGGCTGTTTATCATTAACCTGCCGCTGGCAGCTCTTGTTATTATGTTAAGTTTACGCCTATTGCCAACCAGCCGCCCGGCAACGCAGCATCCCTTCGATTGGGTTGGTATGATTGTGCTGAGCATTTTGCTTACAGCGCTGGCCTATGGACTTAATCAGATCAACACGGCGAATGTGGTTCAGAGCTTGAGTTCGCTTCAGGTATGGCCGTTCCTGGGGCTAGCGATTGTGCTAGTGCCGGTGCTCTGGAGTATCGAGGGCCGCGCCGCCGACCCCATTTTGCGCACGAGCCTGTTTGCGCGGCGGCAGATTGCGCTGACAGCGGCGCTCGCTGCTGGTGCCGGGCTGGCCGAAGCCGCGATTGTCTTTATTCCTGGCCTAGTAGTTGCAGCGTTTGGGGTCAGTGAGTCGAATGCCAGTTTCATGCTGGTGCCGATTGTGCTAGCGATGGCCGTCGGTTCGCCGGTATCGGGCCGCATGCTTGATCGCACCGGTTCGCGCGTGGTGGTGATCCTTGGTAGCGCACTGGTTACACTTGGTACCTTGCTTGTAAGCCTGTTCGCCACAAACATGATAATGTTTTATGTCTCAACTGTGCTGTTTGGCCTTGGCCTGGCGGTATTGCTGGGTGCAGCACTGCGCTACATTATTTTGAACGAGGCCCCGGCCAGCGAGCGCGCCTCGGCACAAGCTATTATGACGATCTTTACGAGCATTGGGCAGCTGATTGGCGGTGCAGCCGCTGGCGCGGTGGTGGCCTCGCAGGGTGGCGGTGTTGCTGGCTACACAGCATCTTTCTTGAGCATTGGTGGCATCATGCTATTGCTCACGCTGGCGGCGTTTGGGCTAAAAAACCGGGCCGCAGAGCTTGCCCAGATGCACAACCGCAGCAACGAACTGAGCGAGAATGTTCAGCCAGCACACACATAAGCTCAGGATATCCGCACTATCCTTAGGAATTACGCAGTCGGCGTACGGAGCCTGCGGCAGCAAAGTACCAAACTGTTTTTTGTGTTCCGCGGTTGGTAGTTTGCGTCAACTGCGGAACACCATGATAAAAAAAGTACCGTTCTGCCACAGGCGAAAAACGTCCACCGCATAACGCGTGTTTAGCTTTACGCACATGATTGAAGGCGCGTTGCAGCGCGGTACAGTGGGTTTCGTGCCCAGCAAGGCAGATTATGTCGAACGATATTGCGCTACGCGAGCGCATTCTGGCCGAATCGACCCGGCTGTTTGTCTCCGCTGGCTACAACGGCATTTCCATGCGCGAGATCGCCGAAGCGGTGGGAGTGTCGAAAGCTGGCTTGTATTATCATTTTAAAGATAAAGAAGATCTCTTCGTCGCCATTTTGCGCCATGGGTTAGCTCGCATAGCGCAAACCGTCGCCGAGGCCCAGACACAACCCGGCGGCATCCGCGCGCAACTCGATGCGCTGGTACGTGGGCTGTTCGCGCAGCCAAGTGAGCAACGGACGCTGATTCAGCTGGCCGGCCAGGAGCTAGCGCACCTCAGCCCTGATGTACGCACAGAGTTCAGCCAGAGCTACTACCAACAGTTCATTGGGCAGATTCGGGCGCTGCTTGAGCAAGCGATGGCCGGTGGCGAGCTACGCCCCCAGGATCCGCAGACACTTACCTGGCTGCTATTGGGCATGATGTACCCATTTTTTTCGAGCGAATTTCAGCGCGATCCCCAGGTGAACGAACAGATCATTGGCCAGCTACTGGCGCTGTTTTTCAGCGGGGCCGCGCGTGGAACTGCTGAGTAGTAGCCCTATGCATGCAGCGCGGCAAGCACTGCTGTGCGCGCCAGCCGCGTAGCTTCACCGCCGCGTGGCTTTAACTCAATTTCGTCAGTAGCCAGCAGCCGCTCGCTCACTAAAAGGCGTACTGGCAAACCCAGCAGGTCGGCATCGTTGAACTTCACCCCAGCTGACTCATCGCGATCGTCGTAGAGTACCCGTATGCCCGCAGCGGTCAATTCGTTATAGATCGCGTCAGCGGCGCTATGCACAGCCGCACCTTTACCCAGGCGCACAAGGTGCGCATCGAAGGGCGCAACCGCGGCGGGCCATACAATCCCTGCATTATCGTGGTGCTGCTCGATGATTATTTGCAGCAAGCGTTCGATGCCAATGCCATACGAGCCCATCACCACCGGGCGGGCGCTGCCATCCTGTGCCAGGTATTGTGCGCCAAGCGCAACACTAAAGCGCGTACCAAGCTTGAAAATATGCCCAATTTCCACGCCGCGCTCGAAGGTTAATGGCGTTGCGCAGCGCACACACGGGTCGCCTGCGCGCACAGTCGCGATATCAGCCAACGTAGTCGCTTGCCAGTCGCGGCCATAAACGACATTGCGTAAGTGATAGCCTGCGTGATTCGCGCCTGCTACCAGCGGCCCGGCGGCGACAACCGACGGATCGGCAATGACATATACACCTGACTGTGGCTGGCTGTCGGTTGCGACCGCTAACCCTACTGGCGAGGCATAGCCTGGCTCCGCGCCAACGGCGGCAATTTGCTCAATCGTCGCCGGGTTAAGCGCCGACACTTTCGCGGCTGCACGTAGTTTCAGCTCATTGACCTCAAGATCGCCACGAATGACGGCAAACACCAACCCGCGCTCTGGGGTATCGAAAAACACTGCCTTGGCAGTGGCTGCTTCTGGCACACCCATAAATGCTGCCAGGTCGGCAATCGTCTTGCAATCGGGCGTGGGTACCTCTTGCATTGCCTCAAATGTTATGTCAACTTTTGACGCATTTATCTGTGCACCAGCCGATATTCGCGAAGCTGCCACTTCCAGGTTCGCCGCATACCCGCAGTTCGGACAGATCACCAGCGTATCTTCACCATTCGCGGAGAGTGCCATATACTCGCGCGGCTCGCGCCCGCCCATCTCGCCCGCGCTAGCCTCAACGGCAACATAGCTCACCCCGCAGCGCGCGAAAATGCGCTCGAAGGCGACAGCTACACGCTCGTACACAGCATCCAGCCCGGCATCATCGGCATCGAGCGAGTAGGCATCGAGCATGGTGAACTCGCGCATGCGCATCATGCCGCCTTTGGCGCGCAGCTCGTCGCGGTATTTTGTATGAATCTGGTAGATCAGCGCTGGCATCTGGCGGTAAGACGTTACCTCGCGACGTACCAAATCGGCAACTGCCTCTTCGTGGGTCGGGGCGATGATCAAAGCGCGCTCCGAGCGATCGGTCAGCTTGAGCATTGCAGGCCCGTAGGCCGCGTAGCGCCCGCTCTGTTCCCAGGTTGCGGCAGCCTGCACAATTGGCGTGCGAAATTCCTGAGCATCGATGCGCGCCAGCTCTTCGTGCATAATTGCCTCAATCCGCCGGGCCACACGCATCCCTAGCGGCAGCAATGCGTAGCCGCCCGCCAGCAGCGCGCGCGCAAGGCCAGCCCGCAACACCAGCTGGTGCGCCTGGTTCTCCGCTTCTGTCGGCGCATCGCGCAATGTTCGCCCAAACACTGTTGAAAGTCGCATAGATGCTCCTATCGCATTCGTATAACACACCAACAAAAAACGCCCTTGAGCATTATCGCTCAAGGACGGCGTGAACCGTGGTACCACCTTGCTTGGGGTTAATCACCCCCACTCTGCCGCCACCGCCATGCTATGGCGAGGGCGCGCCCCGATAACGGAGGACTCAACCGGCCAACCTTCAGGCGAGCAGCAAAGCAAGTCGTTTTATGCTTATGCTCGCGTTTCGGTGGCAGCGTGGGCGGTGCATGAAACCGCCACGATGGAAATGGGTTCGGTACGGGCTTTCGGATCGAGCTTTCACCGTTCTCGAATCGCTGGGCCTGCGGCTACGCACGTACTGGTTCCCACCAGCGCCATGGGTATATCTTTCTGCGCGTGAGTGTACCATGCCAGTTTTTCACTGTCAATCGGGCTATGGGCGTAGCCCAAATTTTCCACTTGACAGCTCTGTCGTTTGTCGAGTATACTCACACCAGTCCGGTGATTACGAAATGAATGATCATATGACCCGCCTGAACTATAGCCTCCTCCTTAGCCTCGTACTAGTAGCCCTGATTATTATCACGGGCTTATAACGTTTGGGAGGAAGCACAGTCAGCGCAGCGTAAGTCAACTGCCAGGCCCCTCCCAAACACGGAGGGGCCTTTCGCTTACTCGTTTGTGGACGAATCGCGCGGTGCGGCACGGTTCGCCCAGCCAGCCGAAAGCATCACCGTTATGATCAACCAACTCAAGAAGCTGCTGGAGCACCTGTTAGCGCCGCAACGGGCCGTACCTGTACCTGTGCCAGTGCCAGTACGAACACCGCGCCGCACGCGCTAGCCGCACACGAAATCTTGCTCGCTGCCAGGGTTGGCAGCACCCTCGGCTGCAAGGTGGCCGCGAGCATTGCCGCTCAAACCAACACCTGATCTACCCTACGAACAACTGAGTCCTGCTGGTCAGCGAGACCACGAGCCGTCACGAGCCTGGGCCGCCGAGGAGTGCGCCCATAGGAGAGCTTTGCTATGCGTTCCGATACGATCAAGCGCGGATTCGAGCGAGCACCCCATCGCAGCCTACTACGCGCCACCGGCCAGATCCGCGACGAGTCCGATTTCGAGAAGCCGTTTATCGCCATTTGTAACTCGTATGTCGACATTATCCCCGGCCATGTCCATCTGCAAGAATTTGGGCGCGTGGTTAAAGAGGCAGTGCGGGCAGCGGGGGGCGTTCCGTTCGAGTTCAACACCATCGGCGTTGATGATGGCATTGTGATGGGCCACGAGGGCATGCGTTACTCGCTGCCATCACGCGAGCTAATCGCCGACTCAGTCGAAACAATGGCCGCATCACACTGCTTCGACGCAATGATCTGTATTCCAAACTGCGACAAAATTACCCCTGGTATGCTCATGGGCGCGGCGCGCGTCAACATCCCAACGATTTTTATCTCGGGTGGGCCAATGCTGGCCGGGCAGGATGAGCAAGGCACCAAGAGCGACTTAATTACGGTGTTTGAAGCAGTGGGCAAACACGCCGCTGGCAAAATCAGCGACGCGCAGCTGCTTAAGCTTGAACAGATCAGCTGCCCGACCTGCGGGAGTTGTAGCGGCATGTTCACCGCCAACTCGATGAACTGCCTCTGTGAAGCCCTCGGTATCGCACTCCCCGGCAACGGCACCCTCCCCGCAGTCTCCCCCGAACGCCACGAACTCGCCCGCAAAGCCGCCACCCAGATACTCGAACTGGTGAAACGCAACGTCCGCTTCCGCGATATTGTTACTGCCGAGGCGATTGATAACGCGATGGCGCTAGATGTGGCAATGGGCGGCAGTACCAACACCGTGCTGCATGTGCTGGCGCTGGCCCGCGAAACTGGCCTCGATTACCCAGTCGCGCGCTTCAACGATGTATCGGATCGCACGCCGCACCTGGCGAAGGTATCACCCGCCTGGGATGGCCCGAAGCAGTGGCATATTCAGGATGTACATGCCGCTGGCGGCGTACCCGCGATTCTGGCCGAGCTGGCCCAGCGCCCAGGCGTATTGAAGCTCGATGCGCTGACCGTGACTGGCCGCACGATGGGCGAGAACCTGGAGCACGCCGAGCGGCGCGGCGATGAATGTGTTCGCCCAATTGGCGACCCGCACTCGCAGCGTGGGGCGTTGAGTGCATTGTTTGGCAACCTGGCCCCCGAAGGCGCGATCATCAAAGTCGGCGCAGTCGATCAGCACGAAATGAGCTTTCGCGGCCCGGCGCGTGTGTACGATAGCGAAGAAGCCGCCACCAATGCCGTCGTTAATGGCAAGATCAACCCCGGCGATGTGATTATTGTGCGCTATGAAGGGCCACGCGGTGGCCCCGGTATGCGCGAAATGCTGGCGCTCACCAGTATGGTTAAGGGCATCCCCGAGCTGAGCAACACCACCGCACTCATCACCGATGGGCGCTTCTCGGGTGGCACCCGCGGCCTGTGCATCGGGCATGTCTCCCCCGAAGCCGCCGAGGGCGGGCCGATCGGGCTGATTCGTGAGGGCGACATTGTGAATATCGACCTCAGCGCGCGCACGCTCACCTGCGAGGTGAGCGACGCCGAGCTGGCAGCGCGCAAAGCCGAATGGCAAGCACCCGCGCCAAAATACCAGCGTGGCTGGCTGGCGCGCTATACCAGGCTCGTAACGAACGCAAGTAACGGGGCAATTCTTGAGTGAGCAGCTAGCGATCGGGCGTTCGCAGTAGCCAATACTGCCGATTGCCACCAGCGAGCTGCCAACTGCTAAGCTTACGTAGGAGCAAATGAATGTCTGAACAGCGAACCGGCGCACAGATCATGTGCGAAGCCCTGATCCGCGAAGGCGTTGAGGTGATGTTTGGCATCCCTGGCGGCGCGATCATGCCCTTCTACCACGCAATGTGGGATTACCGCGACCGGCTGCATCATGTGCTCTGCCGCCACGAGCAAGGCGCAGGCCATGCCGCCGAAGGCTATGCGCGCTCGACGGGCCGCGTGGGTGTGTGCATTGGCACCAGCGGCCCAGGCACCACCAACCTGGTGACACCGATCGCCGATGCGATGATGGATAGTACACCGCTGCTGGTAATTACCGGCCAGGTCTACAGCCACCTACTGGGGAAAGACGCCTTTCAAGAGACGGACATTGTTGGCATTACAATGCCGATCACCAAGCACAATTACCTGGTGAAAGACGTAAACGAGCTGCCCTATGTGTTCAAGGAAGCCATTCACATCGCCACCACTGGCCGCCCTGGCCCGGTGCTGATCGACATTACCAAAGACGCGATGCTGGCGAAGACTGTGCCCAACTGGAACACGAAGCTGCACTTACCAGGCTACAAGCCGAACTACGTTGGCAATCGCAAGCAGGTACGCGAAGCCATCCGCATGCTGATGCAGGCAAAAAAGCCGCTCATTCTGGCTGGAAATGGCGTGACCCAGGCGGATGCCACCGAGGAGCTGCGTCAGTTTGCCGAAGAAATGCACATTCCGGTGGTGACTACGCTGCACGGCATTGGCGCAATTCCTGAGGATCACCCATTGTGCATTGGCATGCCCGGTATGCACGGCTGGGTGCATGTGAACAAGGCCATTCAGGAATGCGATGTGCTGTTCAATATTGGCAGCCGCTTCGACGACCGCGTGACCGGCAAGGCCAGTACCTTCGCACCTCACGCCAAGGTCATCCATGTCGATATCGACCCGAGCGAAATTGGCAAAAATGTGAAGGTCGCGCTGCCGATTGTGGGTGATGCACGCCAGGTGCTGCAAACCATCCTCGATGAGTTGCCCGGCGGCGATGAGTTTTCTGAGATGTATCGCAATACGGCCGAGTGGATTGACCATATTCGCGATATGCAGAGCAAGCACCAGCCGAAGCAACAATATATGAAGCGCCCGGACACCGCTATACTGATGCCGCACGACGTGTACGAAACCTTCACCAAGCTGGTGAACGAGCGTGGCAACTACCGTGTGGTAACCGATGTGGGCCAGCACCAGATGTGGGCCGCGCAGCTAATCGACTGGTTCCGGCCACGCACCCATATTACCTCGGGCGGCGCGGGCACAATGGGCTTTGCAGTACCCGCTGCGATGGGCGTCGCGAAAGCCTTTCCCAACGAAACCGTATGGGCGATCTGCGGTGATGGCGGCTTCCAGATGACCAACCAGGAAATGCAGACCATCATGCAAGAGGGCCTGAACAACGTGAAGGTCGCAATTATTAATAATGGCTACCTGGGGATGGTGCGTCAGTGGCAAGAGCTGTTTGAAGGCAAGCGCTACAGCGGCACACCGCTCAGCGGGCCAAACTTCCAGAAGCTAGCCGAGGCGTATGGCTGGAAAGGCATCACCGTCGAGCGAATTGAGGATGTCGAGGCCGCAATCGAAGAGGCGTATGCCACCGATGGCCCGGTGCTGATCGACTTCCGCGTTGAGCGCGAGGTGAATGTGTGGCCGATGGTGCCGCAGGGCAAGAGCATCGGCGAGACGATTACGGATGCATCGCAAGTGTAAGTATGCACGCAGCAGCGGGCAGTTGGCAGTGCAACCGCACTCCAGGCACGGCCATCTGCTCGCTGCCGACGACAATACAGGAGCAAACCCTTGAACGATAAGAAACACACGATCGTCGCGCTGGTGCAAGATCGGCCGGGCGTGCTCAATCGCGCCGTGAGCCTGTTCCGCCGACGCGGCTTCAACATCGAGAGTTTGGCCGTGGGCCACAGCGAAACACCCGGCATCAGTCGCCTGACGCTGGTGGTCGAATCGGAAGATGTCGAGCAGGTGACCAAGCAGCTCTACCGCCTGATCGAGGTGCTCAAGGTTAGCGATGTTACGCACGACCCGACAGTTGAGCGCGAGATGGTGCTGGTAAAAATCCATGCGCCCTCGGCCAATCGCCCCGAGATCGTCGCGCTCGCTGGCGTATTCGACGCGAAGATTGTGGATGTGGGCTACAACACCATGATCATCGAAATGACTGGCACGCCTTCGAAGGTCGAAAATTTCGTCGAGGTCATTCGCCCGTTTGGCGTGAAGGAAATGATGCGCACCGGACGGATTGCGATGGTACGCGGCGTCCACACACATCAGGCACCAGCCGATGCAGCCGAACATGGCAATGGGCATGTAGCGGCTGAGGCTATTCTCAACTAAATAATCATTCGATCGGGGCGGCGCACAACCGCCCCTGTTTATGCCAGTACATATAGTGCAATTTCGTGGAAGAATTGCTAATGAGGAGATCATGGCAGAACTATTCTATGATAACAACGCCGACCTCGACCGCCTGAAAGGCCGCCCAATCGCTGTGATTGGCTTCGGCAGCCAGGGTCACGCCCACGCAATGAATCTGAAGGACAGCGGCCTGGATGTGCGGGTTGGACTGTACGAAGGCTCGAAGAGCTGGGCAAAAGCCGAGGCGGCAGGCTTGAAAGTGATGCCGGTGGCCGAGGCGGCAAAGGAAGCACAGATCATTATGATCGTGACGCCCGACACCGGCCAGGCCGCGCTCTACCGCGACCACATCGCGCCGCACCTGACGGCGGGGAAAACGCTGATGTTCGCACACGGCTTCAACATTCGCTTCGGCCAGGTGGTGCCGCCGAAAGATGTGGACGTGAGCATGATCGCGCCCAAAGCGCCCGGCCACCGCGTGCGCGAGGTGTATACTCAGGGTGGCGGCGTACCCGCGCTGGTCGCCGTCCACCAGGATGCGTCGGGCCATGCGATGGAAGACGCGCTGGCTTATGGCAAGGCACTAGGCAACACACGCGCGGGCGTGCTAAAAACCACCTTCGCCGAGGAAACCGAAACCGACCTGTTTGGCGAGCAAAGCGTGCTGTGTGGCGGTGTTGCGGCGCTGGTCAAGGCGGGCTTCGAGACGCTGGTAGAAGCTGGCTACCAGCCTGAGGTAGCCTACTTCGAGTGCATGCACGAGCTAAAGCTGATTGTCGATCTGTTCTACCAGGGTGGCCTAAACTACATGCGCTACTCGGTGTCGGACACTGCCGAGTGGGGCGATTACGTCGCGGGCAGCCAGATCATCAACGACCAGGCTCGCGCAGCGATGAAGCAGCTGCTGGCTAATATTCAGAACGGCACCTTCGCCGAAGACTGGATCGAAGAGAATCATAATGGTCGCCCGCGCTTTAACTCGGCACGTAAGGCTGATATTGATCACCCGATCGAGCGCGTAGGCCGCGATCTGCGCCGCATGATGCCGTTCGTTGGGCCAAAAGAAGTAGTACCTGGCCAGGGCGGAGCATAACGAAGAACCGAGAACCAAGAACCTGTTAGGCACTCGATCATAATGCCGAAGCTCAGCCGCCGCCATTTCAATTTACGCCTGAAGACGATGTGTGAGATGGGTTCTTGGTTCTTTACTCGTAAGGAGATAGTCGTATGGAGCCTCACGTATCCGACCATGTACGAATTTTCGACACAACCTTGCGCGACGGCGAGCAAGCCCCTGGCTGCACCATGACCAAGGAGGAGAAGCTGGAAGTCGCGCGCCAGCTGAGCCGCCTGGGAGTAGATATTATCGAGGCCGGGTTCCCAGCCGCCTCACCAGGCGATTGGGATGCGGTCAATGCAATTGCGCACGAGGTTGGCACCGCCGACGGCCCGATGATCTGTGGGCTGGCGCGGGCGAATAAAGACGATATTGATAAATGCTGGACGGCGATCGAGCCAGCGGCGAAAAAGCGCATTCATACTTTTATGTCAACTTCAGATATTCATCTGGAGCATCAATTCCGCAAGAGCCGCGGCGAAGCGCTTGAGCTGATTGGCGAAATGGTGAGCTACGCCCGCAGCCTGTGCGATGATGTCGAGTTTTCGCCCATGGATGCAGGCCGCTCCGACCCGAAATTCCTCTACGAGGTGCTGAAAGTTGCGGTTGAGTGCGGCGCGACCACCCTCAATATCCCCGATACCGTTGGCTACACCACGCCCGAAGAATACTACGCCATGATCGACGGAATCCGCCGCAATGTGCCGGGTGCCGACAAGGTCATTATCTCCACCCACTGCCACGACGATCTGGGCATGGCGGTGGCGAACTCGCTCGCCGGTGTGCGCGCCGGGGCGCGCCAGATCGAATGTACGATCAATGGCATTGGTGAGCGCGCCGGGAATGCCTCGCTCGAAGAAGTGGTGATGGCGCTGCACACCCGCCAGCAGTTTTTCGGTATCGAAACCAAGATCAACACCCGCGAGCTGGCGCGCGCCTCGCGCCTGGTGTCGGCCTGCACCGGCGTCCACGTTCCACCGAATAAGGCAATTGTCGGCGCGAATGCGTTTGCCCATGAATCGGGCATTCACCAGGATGGCGTGCTGAAGAATCGCCAGACCTACGAGATCATGAGCGCCGAAACGGTGGGGCTGGATGGCAACGCGCTGGTGCTGGGTAAACACTCGGGCCGCCACGCCTTCCGCAAGCACCTGGAGGGCCTGGGCTACCACCTCAACGACGACGAATTCCGCCATGTGTTCACGCGCTTCAAAGAGCTGGCCGATAAGAAGAAGCTGGTCGATGACCGCGATCTTGAGGCGCTTATTGCTGGCGAGGCCCAGCGCACCGTGGCGATCTACACGCTCGATTACGTGCAAGTCTTCTGCGGCACCGACGTTATTCCCACTGCCACGGTGCGCATGCGCGGCCCCGGCGAAGAAACGTTTACCGAATCGGCGCAGGGCACCGGCCCGGTTGACGCAGTGTGCCAGGCGATCAACAAGATTGTTGGTGAGCCGGGCGAGCTGGTTGAGTTCGCGGTGAACGCAATCACCGAAGGCATTAACGCCACCGCCGAAGTGACCATCCGCGTGCAGGAATACGGCACACGCGCCGCCGAAAGCGAGGGTGGCAAGCCCGAGCGTGGCCGCCAGCCGCGCGTTTTCAGCGGCTATGGCGTGAATACCGACACAGTGGTTGCCGCTGGCGAGGCATATGTTGGTGCACTGAACAAGTTATTCTATGCCCGCCAGGAACGCCAGCGTAGTCGCACACAACCCGAATCACCGCTCGAAGCTGTCGATCTTTTCGGCAACAGCATGCTCGGAAAGGGCGACTAGATTTTAGATTTGCGGTGTTGGCTGTACGATGGATACGGGTAGCTCATCGTACAGCCAACATCGCAATCGTACATGGAAATGACAACAATCGCATACCTCGGCCCACCTGGAACATTCAGCGAAGAAGCTGCAGTCGCCTATGGCGGCCCCGATGCCACCTACCTCCCGCTGAATAGCATGCCAGCTGTGGTAACGGCGGTAGAAACGGGCGCGGCAACCGGTGGCATCCTGCCAATCGAAAACGTGCTCGAAGGGAGCGTCCCCACCACGCTCGACCTGCTGATTCACGAAACCGAGCTACATATTAGTGGCGAGATAGTGATTCCAATCACGCAGTATCTTGTGGCACGGCCCGGCATAAGCTTACCGCAGATCAGTGTGCTGTATGGCCACCCGCAATCGCTTGGGCAGTGCCGCCGCTTTATCGAACGCTGCCTACCGGGCGTTGCCACTGTCGCGTCGCTCAGCAATAGCGCCGCACCCGCCGAAGCCCTGGCCGACGAGCGCCCAGCCGCCGCAATCAGCACGCTGCGCGCGGCGCACCTCACAGGCGCACAGATCCTCGCCAGCGCCATCAACGACCGCGCCGATAATGTCACGCGCTTTATTGCCCTCGGTCGCACCGATCATGCGCCTACGGGCGACGATAAAACCAGCCTGTGCTTCGGGTTTGTGGAAGATCGCGCGGGCATTCTGGTTGAAACGCTCCAGGAGCTAGCACGCAACAACATTAATATGACGAAGCTCGAATCGCGGCCCAGTAAAGCCACACTGGGCGAATATATTTTTCTGGTCGATATTAACGGCCACCGCACCGAGCCACATGTCGCCGCCTTGCTTGAGCGCATTCGCGCCAAAACCGGGCTGTTCAAAGTGTTTGGCTCATACCCGTGCTGGCGCGGCCAGATAAAGCAGCGCGCCTAATCCGCGGGCTGGCATAGCATATGAAGAGTTTATTCATGCATTTGACAACAAAGGTGCTTCCGGCAGTCGCTCTTCGTGAGCGGCTGCCCGCCATTCAGTATTGTTAGCTCATTCTATGGAGAGAGTTCAAATATCCCAGGTATGCAATTTGAACATAGTTTGTACTATACCGCCGCTCAGCGGCACAATATAGGAGCTAGCAGTGCAAGTTCTACTGTACGATACGACACTACGCGATGGCACCCAGCGCGAGGGGCTATCGCTCTCCGCCGACGACAAGGTGAAAATCGCGCGCGAGCTCGATCAGCTGGGCATTCACTATATCGAAGGCGGCTGGCCGGGCTCAAACCCGAAAGATGCTGAGTTCTTCCAGAAAATTCAGCATGTGGAGCTGAAGAATGCGAAAGTTGCCGCCTTCGGCAGCACGCGCCATGCCAAAACCACCTGCGCCGACGACCCCAACATCCGCGCGCTGATTGAGGCGAATACGCCGGTAGTGACGCTGGTGGGCAAAAGCTCGGTGCTGCATGTTGAGAAGGTGCTCGAAACCACCCTCAACGAAAATCTGCACATGATCGGCGATAGTGTGGCCTATTTCTGCGCGATGGGCAAAGAAGTAATCTACGACGCCGAACACTTCTTCGACGGCTATAAGCTCGACGCGGAGTATGCGATTGAAACTATTACAGCGGCGGCCCGCGCTGGCGCACACTGCCTCACGCTGTGCGACACGAATGGCGGCTCGCTGCCCGCCGAAATTGCCCAGGCCGTGAAGGTTGTGCGCGAGCATTTGCGCGCCGAGGGCCTCGATCCGCAAATCGGTATTCACACGCACAACGATGGCGCACTAGCGGTGGCAAACGCAATGGCGGCAGTCGACGCGGGCTGCGTGCAGGTGCAGGGCACGATCAATGGCTATGGCGAGCGCTGTGGCAACATGGATCTCATTCCGCTAGTAGCGAACTTGCAGCTGAAGCGCGGCTACCAGTGCGTCGCCCCCGCGCAGCTGAAACGGCTCAGCGAAGTGTCGCATGTCGTCGCCGCAATTGCGAACATCAACCCAGACACCCACGCGCCCTATATAGGTCGTAGCGCATTCGCACACAAAGGCGGCATCCATGTAGCGGCAATTGCCAAGGTCGCCGCCAGCTATCAGCATATTGAGCCTGAACTGGTAGGCAACCAGCTGCGCGTGGTGGTGAGCGAGCTGGCCGGGCGCGGCAATGTGCGCATGCGCGCCGAAGCGCTGGGTCTTGAGCTAAATGGCAACGAGCGTGCCGTGCTGCAACGCATTAAAGAGCTTGAAAGCGATGGCTTCCAGTTCGAAGCGGCTGAAGGCTCGTTCGAAATGCTCGTGCGCCGCGCCTCCGCCGATTACCAGCCACCGTTTGAGCTGCTCGATTTCACCGTTATTGTGGAGAAGCGCGGGCAGAACCAGGTGATGTCGCAAGCGACTGTGAAGCTGAGTGTCGGCGGCGAGGTAATGCACACTGCCGCCGAAGGGGCTGGCCCGGTGAATGCGCTCGACGGAGCCATCCGCAAGGCGCTGCTGCCGCACTACCCTGAGCTGGCTGAAGTCCACCTGGTGGACTACAAAGTGCGCATCGTCGATGAGCACCTGGGCACGGCGGCGAAGCCACGAGTGCTGATTGAGTCGGCGCGGGGAGGTGAGCGCTGGAGCACGGTGGGCTGTTCGGAAAACATTATTGAGGCCAGCTGGCAGGCGCTGTGGGATAGCCTGGAGCTGCCGCTGCTGCGCACACGGCGAACGGCACACGTATAGCGGGCAACCACGGCCATGGCCGCCAGGGTTGCAGTGTATAATGGGCGAATTGGAGCACCCGATAAGCGCAAAGGGGGAACTTCGTATGCCAATCACACCAACCAAGTATATCTGGTTTAATGGCGAGCTTGTGCCTTGGGAAAACGCCACCGTGCATGTGATGACCCACGCTCTACACTACGGTTCTTCTGTGTTCGAAGGCATCCGCTGCTATAACACACCCAAAGGCCCGGCGATCTTCCGGCTTACGCCCCACACGCGCCGCCTGTTCGATTCGAGCAAGATCTACCGTATGGAGCTACCCTTTACCGCTGAGCAGATCAACGATGCCTGCAAAGCCGTGGTGCGCGAAAATGGCCTAAACAGCGCTTATCTGCGGCCATTAGTATGGCGTGGCTATGGCGAAATTGGGGTATTCCCGCTGAAAAACCCGGTCGAAGTGATGGTTGCTGCGATTCAGTGGGGCGCATACCTGGGTGCCGATGCCCTGGAAAATGGCGTTGATGTTGCAGTTTCGTCGTGGAACCGGGTTGCACCAAACACCCTGCCAGCCATGGCGAAAGCCGGCGGCAATTATCTTTCATCGCAATTAATTGTGATGGAAGCGGTTCGCCACGGCTATAGCGAGGGCATTGCCCTCGATGTGAATGGCAACCTGAGCGAAGGTTCGGGCGAAAACCTGTTCGTCATTCGCGATAACATTATTTACACACCACCCGTCACCGCTGCGCTGCTACCCGGCATCACCCGCGATTCAGTTATCACCTTGGCGCGCAACCTGGGCTACGAAGTGCGTGAGCAGAATCTACCGCGTGAGGCGCTGTATGTAGCCGACGAGCTGTTCTTCACCGGCACCGCTGCCGAAGTTTCGCCCATTCGCTCTGTCGATAAAATTGTGATTGGCCCAGGTAAGCGCGGCCCGGTCACTACTGCGATTCAAAAGGCGTTCTTCGGCCTGTTCAATGGCGAAACTGAAGATCAATGGGGCTGGCTGGAATATGTATAAGGGGCAGTCAGCAGGTGGCAACTGGCAGCGTAGAAAACGCCCGATTAGTTCCTGTTGACGATTTCCTGCCGACTATCTTGATGGAGTATGGGTTGATGAGCACACCACGGACACTCTTCGAAAAAATCTGGGACGCCCACACAGTGCGGCCCGAGACACCCGAAACGCCAGCTGTGCTATATATTGATCTGCACCTGGTACACGAGGTTACTTCGCCGCAGGCCTTCACCGAGCTGCGCCAGCGCGGCTTGCAGGTACGCCGACCCAGCCAGACGCTCGGCACGATGGATCACTCGACGCCGACTACACCGCGTGGCCCCGATGGTATTATCCCCGTGACCGATGTACAGGCGGCTGCACAGCTTACTCAGATGGAGCAAAATTGTACCGATTTCGGTATTCCGCTGTTCAAGCTTGGCACGATCAATCAGGGTATTGTGCATGTGATTGGGCCTGAGCAGGGCCTGACCCAGCCCGGCATGACAATTGTGTGCGGCGATAGCCATACCAGCACGCACGGCGCATTTGGCGCGCTGGCCTTCGGCATTGGCACCTCTGAAGTGGCGCATGTGCTGGCGACGCAATGCCTCATCCAGAGCAAGCCCAAAACGATGGCGATTCGCGTTGATGGGCGGCTGCAGCCCGGCGTCACCGCCAAAGATATTATCCTGGCGATTATCGCTAAAATTGGGGTTGGCGGCGGTACGGGCTACGTGCTCGAATATATGGGCACGGCGATTCGCGCGCTGAGCATGGAAGAGCGCATGACGATCTGCAATATGTCGATTGAGGGCGGCGCGCGCGCGGGCCTGATTGCGCCCGACGATACGACCTTCAACTATATTGCGGGCAAGCCGCGCGCGCCGCAGGGTGCTGCCTGGGATGCGGCAGTCGCTGGGTGGCGGCAGCTTCCCAGCGATGCAGGCGCAACCTACGACGCCGAAGTGACGCTCGACGCCAATACGCTCACCCCCATGATTACCTATGGCACTAACCCCGGTATGGGCATGCCGATTAACGGCCACGTACCCAACCCAAGTGAAATGAGCGACCCAAGCCAGCGGGTTGCACTCGATAAGGCGCTGCGCTACATGGATCTGCAGCCCGGCCAGGCGCTGCTTGGCAAACCAGTCGATGTGGTGTTCGTCGGCAGCTGCACCAACTCACGCATCTCCGATCTGCGCCAGGCCGCAGGCTTGATCAAAGGGCGCAAGGTAGCGCCGAATGTGCGCATGATGGTAGTGCCTGGCTCGCAGCGCGTGAAGCAGCAGGCCGAAGCCGAAGGACTGCATGAAATATTCAAGGAAGCTGGAGCCGAATGGCGCGAGGCGGGCTGCTCGATGTGTATTGCGATGAATGGCGACCAGCTGCAGCCTGGGCAGTACGCAGTGAGCACCAGCAACCGCAACTTCGAGGGGCGGCAGGGCAAGGGCGGCCGTACCTTCCTGGCATCGCCGCTTACCGCCGTGGCCAGCGCCGTTACTGGTGTCGTCGCCGATGTGCGCGAGCTTGTCAGTTAATGTTCGCTCATTGGCCCGATGTGCAGCATGTTGTATCGTTACCTAACCATCGCTGGTGTTCCACTAACAGCGTAGAGCGCCAACATCAGAACACCAGCGATGAAAACGTACCGCCACATACCAGGAGTATCTATGGAACCAATTAAGGCGTTCGAAAGCCGGATTGTGGTACTGCCGATTGAAAACATCGACACCGACCAGATTATTCCGGCGCGTTATTTAAAAACAACGAACAAGTCTGGCCTGGGTGATGCGCTGTTCTCCGATTGGCGCTACAATGCCGACGGCAGCCCGAAAAACGATTTCGTGCTGAACCAGCCGGTTGCCGCAGGGGCTGAAGTGCTAGTGGCTGGCAACAATTTCGGCTGCGGTTCGTCGCGCGAGCATGCGCCCTGGGCTTTGCAGGGCTATGGCTTCAAGGCGGTGATCAGTACTTACTTCGCCGATATTTTCCGCAATAATGCGCTAAAAAATGGCCTGCTACCGATACAGGTTGATCAGGAGACCTACTACCAGCTCGCCAGTTTATTTGAGGAAGATCCGAGCGCCACGGTAACAGTTGACCTCGCTAGCCAGCAGGTGACACTGCCCGGCGGACAGAAAGTAGGCTTCCCCGTCGAACCATTTGCGAAGCACTGCTTACTAAATGGTGTGGATCAGCTCGGCTTTTTAATGACCGAGGATCCCAAGATTGCTGCGTATGAGCAAAGCCACGCTGCCCGGGTCGATACGCTTTCGTAGGACTGTTGCGAAGTATCCGGGCAGAGCGAGGGGCTATGGCACGCCGTATTATTTCAGCCAGCCGATATCTTATTCTCATTGCAGTGGTGGCGATCTTCTTGATTGCCACCGCACTGCTAATCTATGGAGCAGCCGAAACCTACACGTTACTGAACCGCCTGTTCAGTAGTGGCGGCGGTAAAGGCACTAAAACCCTGCTGCTCGGCGCGATTGAGCTTGTTGATCTGTTTTTGCTCGCCACGGTTCTGTATGTTATTGCGGTTGGTCTGTACGAGCTTTTCATCGACGATCAGCTACCCCTGCCAGAGTGGCTCGAAATTCGCAACCTCGACGATCTCAAACAAAAGCTGATTGGCGTGGTCGTCGTTGTAATGGCGGTTCTGTTCCTTGGACAGCTCATCTCGTGGGATGGGCAGCGCGACCTACTGGGCTATGGTGCAGCTGTAGCCTTAATTATTGCAGCCCTCACCTTTTTTACCGGGCAGCAAAAGGCTAAGAATAAAGCCGCATATAAATCCGCTAATGGCCTACCCAAAGAGCCTGAAGCCTGACCAAAGGCTTGAGTGAGCAGCCCGTACAACACTTGCGTGAAGCGAATATTACGGGTATTATAGGAGGCGTACCATTTCCGGGCGAACTATCGCCCAGGATGAAGTGAAGTAGGTTTGTCGGCACCAATAAGCCGATCTGGCGGAGGCTGGCACCTTGGGTTGTGCTGCCTCTTTTTTGTTGGGCTGCATAAAGCCATAGTAACGCTATACGCCAAGATAGTGATAGACCATTAGGGGATGAGTTAGAAAGGACATACGATGAGCGAGCGACGATCGTTGTTTGCATCACACTGGAGCACCACACCGATTGCCCGCATTCTTCAGCCGATGCAGGAGTTTATTGATCACGAGCAGTCGAGTGGTATCATCCTGCTGTCAATGACCATCTTGGCGCTACTAATCGCGAATTCGCCGCTAGCGACAGGTTATTTTGCCCTGCTCGACACCAAAGTAGGTTTTGTAGCTGGCCCCTTCGAGCTAAAAGAAAGCGTATTACACTGGGTTAACGATGGCCTAATGGTGTTGTTTTTCTTCCTTGTTGGGTTGGAGATTAAGCGCGAGGTATTAGTGGGCGAGCTGTCGAATTTGCGTGCAGCGGCACTGCCAATTATTGCGGCGATTGGCGGCGTGTGCGTGCCAGCAGCTATCTTTCTGGCGCTCAATACTGGTGGGCCGGGAATGCAGGGGTGGGGTGTACCCATGGCAACTGATATCGCCTTTGCACTCGGTTGTATGGCGCTACTCGGCAGCCGCATCCCGTTCACACTGAAAATCTTTCTCACTGCCGTAGCAATCGTCGATGACCTGATTGCGGTACTGGTGATTGCACTCTTCTACTCAAGCGGCATCAACGTTGCCGCGCTGGGGCTAGGTTTGGCCGTGCTGGCCGTGCTGTTTGGTGCGAACTTTCTCGGCATTCGCTCGCCCGTTATTTACATTGTGCTTGGGATAGTGGTATGGCTCGCGTTTCTGAAATCGGGCGTGCATGCAACTATTGCAGGTGTTCTGGTCGCACTTACCATTCCGGCGCGTAATCGCATCGATGCGCCGACATTCCTGGCGCGCGCGCAGGCGATCCTATCACAATTTGACGCTAACGACCAGGAAGCAAGTCGTATGTTGACCGATGAACAACAGCAGAGCGCCGTGATTGAGCTCGAAGAAGCATGTGAGCAGGTTCAGGCTCCGCTACAGAAACTCGAGCACTCACTCCACAGCTGGGTATCGCTATTGATTATGCCAGTATTCGCATTAGCAAACGCGGGGGTTGCCCTGGCTGGGAGCCAGCTTGGTGGCGAAGCTCTGCCCGTTGTGCTGGGCGTGGTGTTGGGCCTAGCCCTAGGGAAGCCGATTGGCCTCACCGCTGCCGCGTGGTTAGCCGTGCGCCTGGGCCTGGCCGATTTGCCGAAAGGCGTGAGCTGGTACCAAATGGTAGGCGTGGGGGTACTCGCAGGCATTGGCTTTACCATGTCGCTCTTCATCAGCTCGCTGGCCTTTGCTGAGCCAGCGCTCTTAGCCACTGCCAAGCTCGCAATCCTGATAGCATCGCTATTGGCGGGCGGCGCAGGCATGCTTATGTTTGTGCGCGCACCTGCACCCCGCGAGGCAGCGCTACCAGCCGCCGAGGCATAAACCAAGGCTTATGCCGATAAGCGCAGGTGCTTGCGGCAGCATACTCCTTCATCGCGTCTTCTTGGTGATGGTTTGTACTCTACGCAAGCCATCACCAGCAAGTGAAGCAATGGCGCGGGTAAGCTAACTTCCTACAATTATTGCTCACGATCATCCTGAATCAGCCGCTTGCCCATGCTCAGCACATCGTCTTCGTGGTAACCAAGCTGCTGGTAAAATGCAACGGCTGCGCTATTTGAACGGCGCACCTGTAAGTTAATCTTGGCACAGCCCAACGCGCGTAAGCGCTCTTCGGCAGCTGCAACCATGGCCCGGCCCAAACCCTGGCTGCGCAGCTCGGGCGCAGAAGCGAGGTAATTTAACCATCCGCGATGCCCATCGTAGCCCGCCATCACCGTTGCGACCACTGCGTCGCCGCAGGTACCAACTAAAAACAGCTCGGGGCGCACCAGCAGCTTACGCTGAATATCTTTTTGCGGATCGTTCCACGGGCGAATTAAATCACAGCGCGCCCATAATGCAATAACGCTCGCCTCGTCAGCAAGCTAAAATGGGCGAATTGATAGAGTTATATTCACAAGCTTTGCCTTCATTTCAAAACAGCGCTACTCCTAGATACAGGGTAGCATATGAAAAAAATACACGAATACACCGGCGCTTCTTGTAGCAAAGCGCCGGTGCTGCCCTTGGCGATTGGGGCCAACTCAGGCTGTACACAATAGCATGGAATACTACTTCTGCGATACTGGTAGGAAGGTTACACCACCGGGGATGAGCACCGTGAGCGACGGCGCGTACAACCGCAGCGTGCCGGTACCACCGTAGCGCTTGCCCAGGAAATAGAAGGTATGCGTACCCGCACGAATATTTGCCACCCCCGACAGCGCCAACGCGTGGTCTGTTCCATCACCGGCGTCGTTGTATACATTAATCCAGCGATCGAAGTAAGGCATACTTATAGTAGTATTATCGATAGCAAAGCTGAATTGCCCCTCCCACTCGTTGCCTGCGCCCGTCGCATTGAGGCCGCCTGAAGCATTGGCATCCAAAAAGGCGAAACCAGCACGCGGGGCATCGATGGTACACGAACGCACAATGGTAAAATCGCTTGTGTTATTCGTCCACAGATCCGAACCACTCGCGCTACATGTTTTCACAGTTACATTTGGCGTAGGGAAATACAGCACACTAAGCGACGGGTCGTAAAGCCGCACCGTGCCCGTACCACCGTAGCGCGCTGCCGCGAAGTAGAAAGTGTGTGCGCCAGCGGCAATGGTAGATACCAGCGACGTAGCGACTGATTCATCGGTGCCATCGCCGCTGTCGGTGTAAACATTAATCCAACGATCAGAGCTGGCGCTTCCGGTGGCCGCGTCAATACCAACACGGAAGCGGCCTTCAAATGGGGTATCGGCGAGACCGACGGAAGAGGTGCCGCTGACATACACAAAACCATTCTGCGGTACCTCTAACGTACATGAGCGAACGGTATCGAAACTGGACGATGTCGTATTCCAATCAATATTGCCGGTAACGCTACACGACTGTACGTCAGTCGCGGAACTTGGGAAATACAACACTGCCAGCGTCGGCCTATAAATCTGCACCGTGCCGGTACCACCGTAACGTGTGACTAAAAAATAAATGGTGTGCGGGCCAGCGCTCACCGGCTGAATCATGGTATCGGCGACCGACTTATCGGTGCCATCGCCACTATCGGTGTAGATATTGACCCAGCGGTCGGTGGTGGTGTTGCCAACTGGATTGTCGATATTCAGCGCGAAGCGCGCCTCATACGGGGTAACATCAATTGAAAGACCGACGGAGGCAGTGGCATCGACATAGACAAAGCCAGCTTCAGGAGCATTGAGTGTACACGAGCGAATCATTTGCCAACTTGTCGATGTTGTCGTCCAGCCACCACCGCCACCCGCGCTACAGGTGATGTAGCGCCAGCCAGCCGGGCTGGTAACCGCGGCCGGCGATGCTTCGGCTGGGCTCATTAACGCGGCACCTTTCGGCCCGGCTGCATCAATACCGCGGTGAGTTACACCAGCAAGATCGTGCGCAGGTGGCTTTGTAGCGTTCTTCGAGCCTGGCAGTGGTTGGTGGTTCGCCGTAGTGCCAATAGCACCAGGCTGGCAATTGGCCGACGCAGTTGTGCCTACCAAGGCTGGCTTACATTCGACAGGGCTTTCGCTCTCGGCGCGAATCGTTGTTGTGGGGCCGCTCAAACTAGCCAGGGCGGCTAACAAGGCGAGGAGAGAGAGGAAAATGCCGACGCGCCGGAGGGGAATGAACTGAAAGTACATAGCCAGGCCTCCTTTTTGTCTGATGACGTTGCAGCGTCTGATTGTTTGTTGAGACTCCGTCGCTCTTCAAGTGTCAGTAAATAGTTTCCTTAACGAATATTACGTATTTAGAGATATTGAGGCCATTTTATAGAAGCGCAAGGTTTCCTTCCAACCTCAGCGCAATCTCAGCCTACAGGCCGCGCTGAGGGTGCTCCATGGCGATTAAGCTACATCCAGCTCTGACTTGTTAGGTGGAGGGGGGCGGCTGCGCCATCACCGAATTTCCCTTTCTGGCGCAGTACCTAGTTATGCTAAAAGTACCGTACCAGAACAACGATGTGATCATACGAAGTTAGCTAGAACCTGTGCCTACCCAAGCAACTGCTTCACTGTCCTAAGCGCGTCAACGGCCAGCGAATGCCCTACTCGTATGATGATGTACATATCTGGTACAACAGCGGTGGCGATGCGAGAGTGCGACAAAACGCCTCTACTTATTAAACGTATCAATCTGTGAGATTTTGCGGCAATGCGCGATATTCTTTGAGAAATTAGCGTGGGATTTGCTGCCGGGCGTTTGCAAGCCTGCGTTTGAAGCGGCCAGCAAAGAAATTAAATAGCAACACAATCAGGCATAGCCCGACGAAGAGGCCAATCCAGGTAGCGGCAAATGTCACCAGGTTCTTCCAGTGGTGCGTATGGGTCGCACCAATGAGTTGGGCATCACGCGGGTTATCGGCGCGGTACGCTACCTCAACACGGCTACCCTGTGCGCCATTGAAGGTACCAGCATCGGCAGCATCCACCGCAAGTATCGCATCGGTTGCGCCCTGTGGGGTAAAAGTCAACTGAACAATATCGTATTGCTGTGGCACGTCAAAATCGGTATCCCACTTTGAGTCGCAGCTTCGGTAGCAAGGGAATGGGTCGATGTGCGTAATACGCTGTACTGCGCTTACCGTGGCCTGCGCGCGCAGGGGTTTAGCAGAAAGATCTTCCATTGCCCGCCACTGCTGGTAAATAATGAAGGTTGGGAGCACAATCGCAGCAATCATCACTACCGCAACAAGCAGCCCACAACCCAATGTATGCTTGCGCAGGCTCCAGGCAAGCACAATGAACAGCAGCAGACCGACGCCGCCAAGTAGCCAGGGTAACGGCACCAGATCGCGTGTAGTGATGCTCGCCAGCCGCACCACACTTACGCTGCGCCATAATGGTACAAGCCGTACCGGCACCAGCTGTTGCTCGTGCAGTGTATCGAACTGGGCGGCATTGAGCCGCAGGTTTGTATTCGCCTCGGCAGTGTCAATAGAAAACTCATCGCCACTGGGCGTGCCGCCATCGAGCCGGTAGCGCAGGGTGGTTGTAAATGTGTGCTGCCAATCCCCTTCTCTACGAATATCGACCGACTCGCTTTTCTTGATGATCCGCCCATTCGCCGCTTTACCAGCGCTATCGATATAGAACGAGCCACCGAAAACAACGCCTAGAACTATCAACAGCATTAAAATAACAGGAAATGCGCCTGATTTAATGCCAATGATGTTGCCGATGAGTTTGGCAATGCCTATGAGCACCATAGGCACTGCCACCGCGAGCAGCGTTGTCAGCAGCAGAAACCCAAAATCGTTAGCTGTCGCGCCCATATTCATGGAAAGGCCCCCTTACTGCTCGTGTCTTACAATCGTGCCAGGGCCTCGCGGGCTGCACGCTCGCCCGATTCAATCGCGCCATCCATATAGCCATTCCACACCTGCGCAGTTTCGGTGCCTGCCCAGATGATTGGGCCAACCGGCGCACGCAAGGCATCGCCATGGCGGGTGAGCGCCCCAGGTGGCAACACACCCACATAACAGCCCGCGCTCCATTGCTCGCTCGCCCAGCTTTGATCGAGATAGGCTGCTGGCTGAGCAGCCTGGGGGCCAAAGCAGCGTACTAGCTGCTCGCATACCACTCGGGCGCGTTCGGCGCGTGGGCGCTCGGCCCAGGTATCGGCCGCACTGCCAAGGATGAAAGCGACCAGCGCACCATGTTCACCAGTAGGCGGGCTATCGTCGAAAACCATGCGCACCGGGCCATCGTCGCACAGGGCAGTGCCCGAAAATCCGCTGGTGCGCCAGAAAGGGCGCTGGTACGCCAGCAAGCACTTAATCACTCGCCCCATCGGCATAGCGGCTGTAAGTTGCTGGCGCGGGCGTGGTAGTGCCGGAGAGTAGTTGATTTCACCTGCTAAGGTGGGGGGAATGGCGACAATCGCCAGCCGCGCGTGGTAGCGACCAATCGCTGTGGAAACAGTAACGCCCTGTTTGCCATAGTCAATCGCGGTAACCGGGGCATTGAGCACAACTCGCTCGCCCAGCTGCGCGGCCATACGCTGCGATAGCTGCTGCGCGCCACCAACCAGGCGATCCTGTTGCGCGCCGCGTTTAATCTCGCTGAGCGACATCAGCCCACCGCCCGAATGGACATAGAAGAGAAAGAACAAAAACGATAGCTCTTCAGGCTCGGCGGCGAAGATTGCGTTGACCGCGATGCGCAGAACGGCTCGCGCATCAGCGCGGCGCACCTTGGTGCCAAGCCACTCGCCGACAGTAAGCGCATCCCACTCGGCAGCCCGCGGCGCAGATGCAGGATCATCGAGTGGCACGGTGCGCGCCAGCCGGTCGATCTGCATAATGGCAAGCTGGAGCTGGGCCAGCCCAGCGAGCGGTAGCGCCGGGATGGTGCCGCGATAGGTACCGCGCTGCCCACCCAGGAGCAACACATTTTTACCGCGATGTGCTTGCGGGCAGGTTACTATGCCAAGCTCACGGGCTAACGCCAGCACACGATGTTGGGTTGGGCCGACCCATTGTGCGCCCAGGTCGATCGTATCATTCAGGAGGGGGTGGCTGAGTGTGCGGCCACCCACGCGGTCGCGCGCTTCGAGCACCTGGACATTCACACCCTGCCTAGCCAGCTCGCGGGCGGCATAGAGCCCGGCCAAACCCGCCCCTACTACAAGCACGTCGGCGGAGCGTTTACCCGCCAGCCGTTGCCGGATCGCTCGGATCATACGGAGCCCTTTGCTAGCGCCACCGGGCGCATATGCTTCGGTGCGACTACGTAGTTTCGTCCCTGGCCTTCAATATCTATGGGACTTTCACTTACTTGTTTATGTGCCTGCGGCAGCACGGTGCTTTTTTCTTTTTTCTTGGTGATTTTTGCGCTCGGCGCAAAAATCACCAAGAAAATAAAGCATCTGCTTGAGTAAGCGAAAGCCCTAATCTATACTAGCAGGTTGGCCTACGCGGCGTCAACCGACGTTGGTATGGGCAGCTACCCAGGCGCATTCTTTTGCTTTCTCAGCTTGCGCTTTACTACGCCTATTCATACTCAATGTGTCCGCTTCCTTGGTTTTGCTGGTGCGGCGAAGCTGCCCCCAACATACAACGAACGATGCAGCAAATTTAGCTCCATTACAAGCATAGTCGGCTTTCCTAGCCTACAAGGAAAGCCGACTATATAGAGCTGCGATTCAGCTGTGCCGCGCCGTGCGCTTATGCGCGCATTGTGGGCGATAGTTGTTGTTATGCCTGATCAAATGCTCGTTGCAAATCGGCGATCACGATCTTTTTCATTTGCAGCATCGCATTGGTCGCTGCCAGGGCGTTCTTCCTAGCGGGGCTGCCAAGCAGTTCGCCCAATTGCTTGGGGACGATTTGCCAAGAGAGGCCAAACTTATCCTTGAGCCAACCACATTGCTCAGCCTCGGGAACCGCTGAGAGGCTATTCCAAAAGTGGTCGACTTCGTCTTGATCTTCGCATTCTACATAGAAAGACACGGCTTCGTTAAATTTGAAGATTGGGCCGCCATCGAGCGCCATAAACCGTTGACCATGAAGCTCAAAGATGGCAGTAAGAACCTTACCTTCCATCTGTTCTGCCCCTGGCACTTCCATGCCCGGCTCGTAGCGGGCAATGCTGATAATCCTGGAATCCTGCCTTTTATGCGGTGAGGTATTGAAGACAGTGATATAGAAATTAACAGCCTCCTCGGTCTCTTTATCGAACCAAAGCGATGGTACGATCTTCTGTACGTCGTTCATTTCTGTGTACTCCTTTCAAGTGAAATAACAGCCGATGAACTAAATAAATTAACGTAGTATTTACCTAACGCTTAAAATGACGTGTAGTGAAGCACCGGCGCGGAAGTGTAAGCGTGCCACGCCAGCAAGCAACAAAACGGCATGCATTTGAAAGAAGATGTTAGGAAGATTTTATATTGTAGCGACGCCGCTCGCTATTGTATCCAGGCGGCGGTACGAGGATTCCATACCCTGATCCATACCACTTGAGAGGAGCATCGCGCGAACCTCTTTGGAGGGCAAGGACATACGAACCGTGATGGTAGTTTCTGCATTCGTTTCTACAAACGTCGTTCTCACGTGGTTGTCAGGGGTCGGTTCTGGAAGGTGCATTCGTTCCACGTGCTCAATCGAAGTGTATGGCTCTAACGCAATATATTCGCCGGTCAGGTAGAAGCCTGGCTTGCCAGGCCGCGCCCATTCGTAGCGAATTTTGCCACCGGGTTTTGGCTCGCTAATGCAAACAGGCATAGTATAGCCTTCGGGGCCAAGCATCCATTGTTGAATCAGCGCAGGTTCTATATGGGCGCGATACACAAATTCAGCCGGAGCTTTAAACGTGCGCGTGACGATGATGTGATTGTCGCCATCCAATGCTAATTCCAACTTGCTCATTTCTCTCCCTTCATTGTCAACAGCAGCGCATCGAGACGCTGATAGTTGTGCTCCATACTCTTCCTCAGCTGGCTTAGCCAGATTTCCAGATCATCAATGACACTCACGTCGAGCCGGTAAAGCCGTCTCGTTCCTTCGCTTCGCTTTACAACAATTCCCCCATCCGAAAGAACTTTGAGGTGATGCGAGATTGTTGGCTGCGACAATCCAAACGGAGCAGCGAGCTCATTGACACTCAGCTCGTGCCTGGCTAAGTGCTCAACGATTGCGCGTCTGGTCGGATCTGCGAGTGCAATGAGGGTTTTGTCTACATCCATATTTTTATATTTATCTATATAGATAATATTCTATATTATATCGGGCGACTTGTCAACCCGGTGCTGGCTCTATGTATTTTGGTGCAGCCCCCGCGCCAAGGGTGTGTTGTTGCTTTCCCAGATCGCGCTTTACGGCACACATTCATCACTCATACACGTTCGCGGTGGGCGTTTGTAGCCTGCGGCAGAGTGGTACATTTCGATTATGCTGTGCCGATGGTGGCGCTCTGCGCCACCATCGGCACAGCAAAGATAGACAAGCACCTTGCTGCCGCAGGCACTATTGCTCAAACGCGGGCGACCGCGTAGCTCGTGGTACTCATACACGTTCGCGGTAGGCGTTTGTAGCCTGCGGCAGATCGAGCCAGCAACGCGGACAACCGTGAAACGCGTGGTACAAACAGATGGTCGGCTTTCCCATCCTACCGGAAAGCCGACCATCTTAGGGTGCTTTTCAGCTGTGCCGTGCCACGCGCTCATGAAAGTGGTGTAGTTGATGCGAATGATCAAACCCTTCCAAGCTCGGTCAAATTCCACAGGCGGTAGCGCGAACCAGCTAGAAACTCAGGCTAAGCCTTCTGGGTTTTTCAAAACTGTCGCCAACAGATCAATCTGCCCAATATGATGGGTGGCATGAAGAAGATTGCGTAGGATGGCCTTGACGACGCTGTGCGCCTCGCCGCGGATGTAAACAGTTTTGGCAAAATCCGCTTCGGTGAGCGCTTCGAGGCTGGTGAAGAGGCAATGCCAGCCTTCCTCCCAGCGTTCCATGATCTGCAAACGCGTATCGTTCGCCGCGGCCATAAACTCGCGCGGGCGCTGACGGTCGGCCTTTTCACCGTCGCTGGTCAGAAAATCAGTCCAGCGCGAGATGAGGTTGCCACTGAGATGCTTGACCAGTATAGCAATGCTATTGGTATGGTTGTCCCCACCTTCTTTCAAGTGGGTAAAGAATGCGGTATCATCAATACCCGCTAACGCCGCATCAGCAAGCTGCTTCTGCTGTTGGTACTGTGCAATCACCTCTGCTTTCAATTCCATCCACGCACTACTCATAAATTCTGCCTCCTACTTGGTTGCGCGTATCAGTTGCCCGCGAGCGCTATTTCGCAATCGATGCCGAGGCCGTCATATTCCAGCGCAGCCGTGGATCTTGCCGATCAAGCGCAATTGTGACGAGGTAAGTAATATCGCCCTGCTTGCTCTCGCCGAATGCACGCACTCGGCTCACCTTGCCATTGAGCGTCAGGTCGGGTATAGCATCGAGGGTAATCATCACCGGACTGCCTACTTTTACCTGGGCCACGCTTAGCTCAGTCAAATCCGTGGTTTCGACCTGCCAGGTACCCAGATCAGCGACATACGCTACCGGGGCGCCAGCTGCTACGTATTCGCCAACCGTTGCATCGAGTGCCGCGATGGTACCAGCAAATGGCGCGCGCAATTCGGCTTCAGCCGCGGTCGCTTCGGCCAGGCTCAGCGCGGCCTGCGCAGCTTTGATCTGCGCCTCGGCGACGGCCAGGTCGTCGGGCGCGGCCCCGGCGCGCAGCTGATCGAGGTTTGCCTGTGCTTGATCGACAGCGGCCTGGGCGGCAGCCAGTGCCCCACCGCGCTGATCGCCCACCAGCTTATCGAGCTGGGCGCGGCTGCTGGCAACCTGGGCGCGCGCTGCCGCCAGCGCCTCAGCATCGGCCCCAGATCGCAGCTTATCGAGCGCGGCCTGGGCGACAGCGACCTGCTGCTCGGCGGCGGCAACCCCACTCACTTCGGTCTGGCGCGCCGTATCATAGGCAACCTGGGCTTGTTGCACCGCCTTCTCGGCGCTGTGCATCGCCGCCTCGGCCTGCACATACGCGTCGTAATATTGCTGGCGCTGGGCGTCGCTGAGGCGGTTCGCCACGGTTTTGCCCTGCCCATTCGTTCTAGTCGGTGCGACTGGGTCGTTACCAGTTTCTTGCACATACTGCCAGTTTTGCAATGCGGTGGAATATGCGGCTTGCGCCTGAGTCAGCGCACTGCTGGCCCGCTCCACCCCCAGCTGGGCATTGGTCTTCGCCGCCGATAAACTATCGCGCTGCGACTGAAAGTTGGCCTGGGCCTGCGCCAGCTGTGCCTGAGCGGTGCTTAGGTCGGTGCTACGCGGGCCAGCCTCAAGCGCCGCCAGGCGAGCCTGAGCTTCTTGCAATTGCGCCTGGGCGGCTGCCCGATCGGCGGCAGTGACACTGCCACCCGATTGGCGCTGTTGCGCTTCGGCCAGGTGCAGCTGTGCCTCGGCGGCGGCTAGCTGCTCGGGCGAAGCGCCGGTGTGCAGCTTCCCAAAAGCGGCCTGCGCCTGCGCCAGCTGCGCCTGCGCTTGCTGCACCGTTGCCAGCGCGCGGGTGCGATCAAGCCGCAGTAGCGGCTGTCCGGCCTGCACCTTGTCGCCCTCGGCCACCAGCACCTCGGCCACGACGCCGCCGGTTGGCAGACTGAGAGCTGCCCCATGCACTGGCACAACCTGGGCCTCAGCCACAAGGCTTTCATCAACGACCGGTGCCACTGTGGGTACGGTTTGGGCTGTGGGGGTGGCAGAGCCGCCACGCAAAAACGCCACGTATGCTATAACGCCGACCAGCACAAGTGCGGCGAGCGCAATCCAGATTCGTTTCATAGGTACACCTACTCGTAGCGCAGCGCGCGCACAATATTCATTCGCGCTGCCTGGCGGGCCGGGAACAGCGCCGCCACGACCCCCAATAATAAGCCAATCGCCACTGCCGCTACTAACCCGCCCGCCGGAAATACATAATCGACGGGATAGCCTGCCGTGCTCAGGCCGAGAATCATTACATAGCCCAGGTATAACCCGGCCAGTAGCCCAAACGCCGTACCGATCGCCGCAAGCAACAGTGATTCGGTCATAACGATGCGCCGCACCTGCCGCCGCGTTGCGCCAATCGCGCGCAGCATGCCAATTTCGCGGGTACGCTCAATCACCCCGATCGCTAGCGTGTTTAGCAGGGCGATGAGTGAGGGAGCGGCCAGCACCCCCAGCAGCACATACATCACCATAAATGTCGAGTTGAAGATTTGCTTGTTCTCTTCAAAATAGTTCTGGCCCGATACTAGCTTGAACTGTGGGTAATCCTTCAAAATCGCCTTAAGCCGTGGTTCCACAGTAGCGGCATTTGCATTGGGCGCGAGGTTGAGCTGAAGAAAAATGTCCTCGCTTTTGTGAAAATCGCGCTGTAAGTTCGCCTGCGAAATATAGGCAGTTTGGATTTTGGCGTTAAGATAATCGCCACCTACCGCCACCACCTGATAGAGCTGCTGGCCCGTAGGCGTCGACAGGTGTACACTATCACCGGGGTGCAGGCCCGTCTGGGCCGCAAACACGCCGTTGATGATCAACGCGCGGCCCCGGCTCAAATCTGCCAGTGCGGTCTGCGGGTCGCCCGCCTGAAATGCCAGACTGGCAACTTTAGTATAGTTCACCGGGTCGATGCCGAGCAGCGCCACGCTTTTTCCATTCGCAGTGGCCGCAGCATAGCGCAACGTGCTAACCACCGCCACGCCCGGTGTCGCACGCAGGCGGTTCGCCAGCTCGGGCTTCGCGCCAACATTACTGCCCCACAATGAAACGGCTGGCGGCATTAATAAATAGTCGCTTCCCAGGCTCTTCTGCAAAATCCCCAGAAAGCCGCCGGTCAGGCTCCATACCATGCCACCCATTGCCACCACAATCGCCAGGCCCACCATGGTTGCGCTGGCTGTAACGGCAGCGCGCCCCGGCTGCCGCACCACATTGCTCTGCGCTAGCTCGCCAGTACCCTCGCGTGCCACCAGCAGCGTCAGCAATCGGCTAAAGAAGGTCGCAATCGGCTGCACCAGCACCGGCGCAACTAGCACCAGGCCGATCAGGAATAACAGCCCGCCGAGCGCTGCCATGCGCGCATTATGCGATACCAGCCCCAGCAGTGCGAGCACCAGCAGCCCCGCGCCCGCGATGTTGCCCCGCGTGAAACGCTGCGTCGTATGTTCCACCGCCGCCGGTCGCAATGCCTCAAGCGGCGAGACGCGGCTGGCGCTGAGTGCGGGTAGCAGCCCGGCCAGTAGCGTCACCCCCACGCCTAACACAATGGTTTGGACAAACAGCTGTGGCTCGATTACTGGCGCGCCAATGTTCAAGTGCACAAAATTGCGATAGAGCGAGCCCATCATCAACAAAATACCCGCGCCCATCAGGTAGCCGAGCGCCATACCAATCGCGGTGCCGACCACGCCCTGGATCAACCCCTCAACCAGAATCAGCCCGACAATGGTGCGCCGCCCGGCACCAATTGCCCGCAGCATGCCAATATCGTGGCGGCGCTCGGCAATAATCGTGCGGAAGGTGTTGAAGATAATGAAGCCACCCATGAACAGCGCCAGAAAGCCGAAGAGGCTAAAGGCCGCCTGCCCGGTTTGCAACCCAGCCAGCAGCTCGCTGCCGCCCGACAGGCCGCCCAGCGTATAATCAGTGCCCAGGGAAGATTGGATGGCGCCTTCGATCACATCGCGCTGGGCCTGGTCAGTGGTGTTAAGATTCGCCTCAATGGTGTTAATGCGATTAGGTAAAGCGAGCAGTTTTTGGGCTTCGGAAAGCGTCACCAGCACTTCCTCATTGCCCGGCTGCGAGCGTGCAGGCAGCAGCCCTACAATCTTCAGCGTTATATCACCGTCAGCGGTGGGCAGGTGCAGTTTATCGCCCAGATGTAGGCTCAGCATCTCGGCCAGGTTAGCCGTGATCACGGTCACTGATTCATCGCTGGCGCGCAGAAAACGCCCGGATGTTACTGCATACGAATGCAGCGCCTGGGCCGCATCGACATCGATTCCCGTGAGCGTCAGCGCGCCCAGCTGGGTGCGACCATAATAGCCAGAAGGGATGTTGACGGTGCGGCTAAGCGAACCGGCAACCACCCGCACGCCAGGCACAGCGCGTACTTTACTTAGCGCGCTACGTGTAAATGCCTCACCCGATTTTTGCGTTACGGTCACATCAACCTGGCCTGCGGCGGCAAGCACATTCGCCTGAAATGCAGCTAGCATCGTTGGCAGTAACATCCCCATGCCGAAAATAACCATCGTGCCAAACACGATCGCCAGGGTTGTGAGCGCTGTGCGCAGCTTGCGCCCGAGCAGGTAGCGCGCCGCAAGCGTGAGTTGGAGCCGAAGCATGGTTGGCCTCCTCTCGTGTAGGCCGGTATCTCGTGAGAACTTTTACCAAATCCGTAGCGGGCTGCCGCGTTGTTTGCCTGCGGCAGCAAGGTACTCAATCACTGCTGTGTGTAGGAGTTGCCGCTGGCGGCAACTCCTACACATATAAAACATAAAGTACCGCTTTGCCGAAGGCCAAACTCGCTAGTTGTGTAAACTTTTATTTTATCGTTTTAAATTCCTGTCACTAACGATCAGCGGCTACACCATGCGCAGCCGCTCGGCCACTAGCTCAGCGTTGGCGCGGTTGTGCGCGTCGAGCCGCAGCTCATCCACAATCACGCCATCGCGCAGGAACAGGATGCGATCGGCATACGAAGCGATATGCGCATCGTGCGTCACCATCACCACCGCGCGCCCCCAATCATCGGCCACCTGGCGCAGCAGCCCGGCGATCTCATCCGACGAGCGCGTATCGAGGTTGCCAGTTGGCTCATCGGCAAGCACCAGCCGTGGCTCGGCCACCAGTGCGCGCGCCACCGCCACACGCTGCTGCTGCCCGCCCGAGAGCTGGTCGGGGCGGCTTGTCAGGCGATTGCCCAGTCCCACTTTTTGCAACCATTCAGTTGCGCGCGTCCGGGCCTTCTCGGCTGCCACTCCATCGAGCGTGAGCGGCAGGGCGGCATTATCTACAGCATCGAGCATTGGGATGAGATTGAACGATTGGAAGACGAAGCCAATCTTCTGGCGGCGCAGCCGGGTGAGTGCATCGTCGGTCAGCTCGCCAATCGATATACCATCGATCATCACACGGCCCGCGCTCGGGCGATCAAGCCCGCCCAGCAGGTAGAGCAGCGTTGATTTCCCGCAGCCACTCGGCCCCATCACCGCGACAAACTCGCGTGCCTCAACGCCCAGGCTCGCATGATCAAGCGCGGTCACAGCGGTTTCACCCGCGCCATACACCCTGGTCAGTTCTTCAGCTTGAATGAGTGCCATTGCTCCCACCTGTGGCGGCATCCGCCACCATATCCTCGGCCTCGTCGCTGGTTGCCTCGGCCCAGGCGCGCAGCACACTCGGGTCGGCAATCGTCAGCGAGCCAGCCGCCGCGCCCAGCACCCGCTCAATCGCGTCGGCGTACACATCGAGCGTTTGCTGCATGCGCTGGGCTTTTACGATGGCAGGTTCGCGCGCCAGCAACTGCTCGATTAGCAGGTCGCCAAAGTCGTGCGCCATGCTGATCACAATCAGCCCAACTTGGTCGGGGAAAGCGGCATTAAGCGTGCCTTCGGCTACCCCTTGTTTGGCAATCTCAGCCAGCAGCGGAGCAATCACACGTAAGCCCGCTACGCGCACTTTGTGGCGCATGATCGCATTGCTGTCGGCATACCACACGCGCATCAGCTTGAGCAGAAAGTCTTTCTGTTCAAGCTTCCAGGTGTTACCCACCGCAAAAAAGCGGTTGTACTTCGCCAGCGCAGAAAGCTCGGGGTCGTGCACAATTGGTAGCAGGCGCTGCTCGGCGGCGTCGAGCTGCCGCTCCGTCAGCGCTTCAAGCAGGGCGTGTTTTGAGCCAAAATAGTGGTAGAATGCGCCCTTCGACATTTGCATAGCGTCGAGCACATCTTGAATCGACATGTGCTCGTAGCCCATGGTCGCCACCAGGCGCTGGGCTGTCGCGAGGATTTCGCCGCGCCGGGCTGCGTAATCTTGCTCTTTCACTACACGTGCCATGCATCACCCATTCATAAACCGACCGTCGGTCTATTGAGTAGGCAGTATACTGCGCTGTTTCTTCGGTGTCAAGCACACTGTGAAATGTCGCTTGACGCCACCCGAGGCGCTGGGTATAATATGCACTAAATTGATTGACAAAGGCAACAAAAAAGAGGAGCGCTATGAGCCGAATCTATAATAATATTACCGAGCTGGTAGGCAACACGCCGCTAGTACGGCTGAATCGCGTCAACGATACCCAGGCGACCGTGGTCGCTAAGCTGGAATTCTTCAACCCAGCCAGCAGCGTGAAAGATCGCATCGGCCTGGCGATGATTGAAGCGGCGGAGCGCGCAGGCACGATCAAGCCGGGCGAGACGGTGATCGTCGAGCCGACGAGCGGCAATACCGGCATTGGCCTGGCATTTGTGGCAGCGGCCAAGGGCTATCGCATCATCCTTACCATGCCCGACAACATGAGCCTTGAGCGGCGCAAGCTACTGAAGGGCTACGGCGCAGATCTGGTGCTTACGCCCGCCGCCGAGCGCATGCCCGGCGCGATCCGTCGGGCCGAAGAAATTGCCGCCGAGATTCCAAACGCCTGGATCCCACAGCAGTTTCAAAACCCGGCCAACCCCGAGGTTCACCGCAAAACTACTGCCGAAGAGCTGTGGAATGACACCGACGGCAAGATCGACATTCTGATCGCTGGTGTCGGCACTGGCGGCACCATTACCGGTGTGGCCGAAGTGCTCAAGCAGCGCAAGCCCGAGTTTAAGGCCATTGCCGTTGAGCCAGAAGGCTCGCCAGTGCTCTCGGGCGGGCAGGCCGGGCCACACAAAATTCAGGGCATTGGCGCAGGCTTCATCCCCGATGTGCTGAACACCGGCATTATTGATGAAATTGTGCAGGTGGGCAACGACGACGCCTTCGATATGGCCCGCCGCCTGGCCAAAGAAGAGGGCTTACTGGTTGGTATTAGCTCAGGCGCGGCGGCCACGGCAGCGCTACGGGTTGCCCGCCGCCCGGAAAATGCGGGCAAGCTGATTGTGTTTATTGCACCAAGCAATGGCGAGCGCTACCTGAGCACGGCGCTCTTTCCCGAAGACGCATAGAGCATTATCCGCACGTTTGGCAAGCTGTTCGGGGGTGGTATAACCGCCCCCGAACTTTTTTCTGCTGTAACGCTGGCCATGAAAACAGTGGTTTGAAGCGCAAGATTCGGATAGACGCTACCCGCCAGTCGCGGTATGATGTGCCCAGACGATGAAAGAAGGGCGCAAGAATGAACGAAGAACGCTGCTGGCAGGCGGTAGCCACGCGCGACGCCACGATGGATGGACAGTTTTTCTATGCAGTACAGTCAACCGGCATTTACTGCCGCCCCGGCTGCCCTTCCCGGCGGCCCCGGCGCGAGCACGTGCAGTTCTTTCGGCAGGCCGAGGCCGCCGAGCAGGCCGGATTTCGCGCCTGCCAGCGCTGCCACCCGCGTGAGCAGGGTATCAGTGCAGAACATCGCGAGCTAGTAGCGCGCGCCTGTGCCACGCTCGAATCCGTGCCTGTGCCCACCCTGGCCGAGCTAGGCGCACAGCTCGGCATGAGTCCCTTTCATCTTCAGCGCACCTTCAAACGCATCATGGGTATGACACCACGCCAATATGCCGCTGCCCATCGGCTGGCGGTGTTGAAAGGCCAGCTAAAACAAGGAGAGCATGTGACAAGGGCCATGTATGAAGCTGGCTATGGCTCCAGCAGCCGACTGTACGAGCAGGCTTCGGCGCGACTCGGGATGACACCAGCGACCTATGGGCGCGGCGGCGCAGGTGCTCAGATCAGCTATACCCTAGCCGCTACGCCATTCGGCCAGGTATTGGTTGCGGCGACCGAGCGTGGCGTGTGCTTCGTAAGTTTGGGCGATGATGCGGCGGCGCTTGAGGCGGCGCTCACTCAGGAGTTCCCGGCGGCGAGCATCACCCGCGCCGACGAAGCGCTGAACCCGTGGGTTACGGCGATTGTGCAGCACCTGAGCGGTGATCCTGCTACGCTCGATCTGCCGCTCGATGTGCGCGCCACGGCGTTTCAGCAGCGCGTGTGGCAGGCGCTCTGTGCGATTCCGTATGGCAGCACGCGCACCTACGGCGAAATCGCCGCAGCGCTCGGCCAGCCCACCGCCGCGCGGGCAGTGGCGCGCGCCTGCGCTACCAACCCAGTTGCGCTGTTTGTGCCCTGCCACCGGGTCGTTGGCGAAGGCGGCGAGCTGCGCGGCTACCGCTGGGGCGTGGCGCGCAAGCAGGCGCTGCTCGCCCACGAACACATGGTAATGCCTGCCTTGAATGTCACCGAGTAGAGATTATGAATCGCACAATCTCACACGCAGTACCCGCTGCACCCGACCGGCGCATTGGCATTGCCCTGGCGCTGCTGGCCGTCTATATCATCTGGGGTTCGACCTACCTGGCGATTCGCTATACGCTTACCAGCTTCCCGCCGTTCCTGATGGCCGGTTCGCGCTTTACGCTGGCTGGTGTGCTGCTCATGGGGCTAGCTCGCTGGCGCAATGGCAGCTGGCCTACGCGGCTCCAATGGCGCAACGCCGCAATAATCGGCGGGCTGCTGCTGGTAACTGGTAATGGCCTGGTGGTGTTTGCCGAACAATGGGTTACGTCCACCATGACTGCGCTGATGCTGGCAACCACGCCGATCTGGACGGCGCTGCTCGCCGGGCTAGGCGGAACCTGGCCGCGCCGCCTGGAGTGGGTCGGTTTGTTATTAGGCTTCGCGGGGATTGTGCTGCTGAATCTGGAAGGCAACCTGCGCGCCAACCCCTTTGGCGCAGCCGTAATGCTGCTTGCCGCATTCAGCTGGTCGCTCGGGTCGGCATTGAGCCGTAAGCTTGAGCTACCCAGCGGCTTAATGGGCAGCGGGGCCGAAATGCTGTGCGCCGGGCTGATGTTGCTGCTGGTGAGCCAGGCGCTGGATGAACGGATGGCTGCACTGCCCAATGCTACCGCGCTGGTCGCCTTCATCTACCTGATCATTTTTGGTGCGCTGGTTGCATTTAGTGCATATGGGTTTCTGCTTACCTACGCCCGGCCCGCACTAGCGATGAGCTACGCCTATGTCAACCCGGTAGTCGCTGTAGCGCTGGGCGTAGGGCTCGCGGGCGATACCATTGGCACATTTGGTCTGATTGCAATGCTGATTATTCTCGCGGCAGTCGTACTGGTGATTGTGGCGAAAGAATAATCAATTAATCATATTATGTCATCTTTGAACATACCGCTTTCATCAAACGCGATATCCTCAATGGCGTGCAGTAGCTCAACCCGGCCAGTTGCCAGCAGCTCGGGCAGCAGTGGCTCAGAAGCCCAGAATTCTTCGAGATGTTTGGTGTCACGAATACGAACAATCCGCGCGCTGGCACTTTCTACCCGCAGGCAGCAGGCCAGCGACACCCGCAATGCCTGCCGATCGGTATCGACCATGATCGGCAACCGCGCGCCCTCGGGCGCTTTCGCCGTCACCACATTCATATAGGTGCTGGCATAGTCAATCCGCTCAATCACCCGGCGCAGCGCCACATCAAATAGCCCGATGCCAGTGGCATTGCCTTCGGTGGCAGGCGTGAGGCCGCGCACCACCAGCCGTTGAATCCGCGGCAGGAACTCCAGCGCCTGGCCGTAATAGCGATTGACGACATTCGTATCGGCACCAATGCCACTAATATCTTTGCCAATTGCGTCAACTATCAGCACATCGATACGCTCACCAGGCAGGCGCGGCATCCACTTGCGCGCCAGCTGAAGCAGCTCCTGCTCGCGCACTTCGATCTGGGGCGTAGGCACCGCTTCGACATGCGCCAGGCGACCGTGCCCATCCTCAAGTAACGCCAGGCCAAACGGAATCTGGCCCTGCGCCAGCGTGAAGCGCGCCACCGCCGGAATCAGGCGGTGAAACTCGGGAAACCCATAGCTATGGAAGGTGTCGGCACCCTTCTGCTTGCCCAGGCCAATCGCAACCATCTTCATCAGGCCCGACTCGATGGCACCGTGAAAATCGGTGTGCGGTTTTACCCGCCCGATTGGAATAACAACATCGGCTTGGCGGTGGGCGGTTGCATCGAACCACACTGGCACACGCGCCGTGCCGCCCGCCACCGGCTGATCATCGATATACCCCAGCAAATCGGTATCCATGCTGGCACGAATAGGGCAGCCGATCGCGGCCTCGGTAATACCATATTCCGCCAGCACAGCACACTGGCCTGCGGCAGTTGCGCCGCCGTGGCTACCCATCGCTGGCACCACAAACGGCTCGCCACCCAGCTTGCGCACTTCTGCTGCTGCCGCGCGCAACACCTGATCAATCCGGTCGATACCACGACTGCCGCCGGTAAGCGCGACACGCTGGCCCGGGCGAATTGCGGCGCGCACGCCGGGCTGGGCAAATTCTGCGGCAACGGCGGCGGCGACATCGGCGAGTGCGGCATTGTACAGGCGCTGGCGCACCTTCACCCACCGTGGCAGCTCGCCCTGCTCAAAAAGCTCCCACATCGCTATTTCCCTCTCTGCAACACTAGCGCTTGCTTATGCAGAATGTGTATTGGCGCGTATGTGCAAGCGAACTTTCGAAATAAGAGCGTCAGGTATCGCTACGCGCCTGGGCAATCAACAGCGAGAGGCTCGTGCGCTGCTGGCCGTGTTCATCGAAGTTATCGGGCGCGAGCCAATGCATGTAGGCAGCATGCAGCGCGGGCCAGTCGCGGTCAATGATTGCGTACCAGGCGGTATCGCGGTTGCGGCCTTTATAGACCGTCGCCTGGCGGAAGATGCCCTCGAAGGTGAATCCCAGGCGTTGTGCCGCCGCCCGCGAGCGCGCATTCAGCGCGTCACATTTCCACTCGTAGCGGCGATAGCCCAGCGCAAACACTTGTTGCATCAACAGGTACATCGCCTCGGTAGCCGCGGGCGTGCGCTGCAATGCTGGTGAGTACGCAATATGCCCAACCTCAATCGAGCCGGCGGGCGGATCGATGCGTAGGTAGCTCGCTACACCCCGCGCCTGCCCACTTGTCGCATCAATAATTGCATAGAACTGCGGATCGGGCATTGCGGCCATGCGTTCAGCCCAGCTCGTGTACGCAGCGTGCGTGGCGAATGGGCCATAGGGCAGGTATGTCCACATACGCTCCGCAGTATCGGCGCAGTTGGCGGTATGCAGCTCGGCGGCATGGCGGCCAGCATCGAGCGGCGCGACTCGGCAGAAGTGCCCAACTAGGGCAGCGCGCGGCGGTACGGGCGGCGGCACCCAATCGGGCACTGCAAAGCCAATTGGCTGATCAAGCGCATTGAGATCGTGAGACATACGTAATTCCCCTGTTACTCGGCTCCGTTAGTGCGTACCAACTGTGCGCCCAAACCCGATCCAGTTTGGCGCTTCAACAATTCGCGTAAAACCTGCCCGCTCGTAGAAGCGAATACCGCGAGTGTTGCGGATACCAACGCCAAGGTGGACGGCTGGCACCCCAAGCGCGCGTAGCCGCCCTAAAAAGGCGTCCATCAGCCGATGCCCCACGCCCTGGCCTTGGGCGCTTGGTAACAGATCGATATGCAGGTGCGCGGGGTATGCAGCGAGCGCCGGGTGGCGCGCTGGCCGGGCGTGAAAGCGACGAATCATTTCTGCGTCGGGCGACATATCACCAGGCGCGGGCAGTGGGTAGCGTGTGCGTAACACCGGCAGCCACGCAGTGTCCATCCATTCGGCAAACGCGGCGCTATCGCGCGTGCCCAGAATATAGCCGCATGGTACACCATTGTGCGTCAGCACCAGGCATAGATCAGGCTCGTGGATGGCATAGGGCGCAGCATAATAGTGCCCCAGCAGCTCGGGGTCGCGGTAGAGCGCCGTGGCATCCGCACCACTATCACCCGTTTCCAGGCAGATTCGGTAGAGGGCGTAGAGGTCGCTTGGGTGAAATGAACGAATCGCGAAGGGCATACGCATTCCCCAAACGCTTATTCAAAATGCTTGATATAGCGCAGCAGCTCGCCATCGTAGCCCAGCGCTTCGTACACGGCGCGGGCGCGGGTGTTATTTGCGAACACATGCAGCGTTATACTCTGCACCCCTTGCGCGCGGGCAGCTTGCTCGGCACTATGCACTAACGCCCGTCCAATGCCGCGCCCCTCGGCGGCGGCATCAACCACCAGCACCTCAAGGTGCGCGCTGGGCGCATGGCTCAATAGCTCATCGCGCAGACTCACCATGGCCACGCCTAGAATTGTGCCCTGGTTTGCTTCAGCCACATACACCAGCAGCGTTGGCGCACGCCCAGCCGCCCACCCGCGCAGCAAAGCGGCATCGTCGTGCCAAAGGTCTTCGGGCGTGCGGCGCGGCGGCAACCGAAACGCCGCCAGGCGCGGGAACAAGCACAACATCGCATCCAGATCGGCGGGCACTGCGGCGCGAATAAGGTAGCTCATTATACTCCTGAGATAGTGCCTGAATAGCGCGAACTGAGGAACGATGAATGACGAATCCCAGCGCGTGTCCCCTCATCGTTCGTGCGTCGTCATTCGTCACACGAAAGAAAGGCGTTTCAGACAGCCGCCGAGATGATGCGACGAACGAGCGCAGAGTGTACCACAGTTTTGGACAGGCGCAGGCAGGCGGAGCGTGAGGGTAGCGAACAAAGAACCGAAGAGGCAAAAATTCTCTGGCGTCTTCGTGCCTTCGTGGCAAACGGCTAGGCCCGGGCGGGCTAAAACCCGCGCCGACGGCATTCGGCGTCGAGCTGCTGCCAGCGCCGCCCTTTGCTAAATGTCGCAACCATCGGCACTGACAAATGTTCAACCAGAAGCTGGTGGACTGCCAGGCGTTTAATGCGCTTTTTGAGAATGGCCTTGTGCTTATTTTCTTCGGCCACCATCGTGGCATACAGGAGGGTGAAAATCAGCGCCGCGCTCTGACGGTGGGCGGGGTAACCACTGGCAATGGTATCGATCATCGCCAGCACACTGGGCCGAAGCTGTGCGTCGGTGGCCGCGTAAACCTGCACAAAATCACGGTAGACTCGGGCCGCACTGTATGCTTGGGCAAGCTCGCACAGGCGCGTAAAATACTCGGTGTCGCGCGGGGCATAGTCGCGCACACGGGTGTTGCTCAGCAGCACGCACCATTCGTCGAACAATCCGCGCCCGAACGTGAGGGTGGTGCCATCGGTGAATTGTCGAATCAGGGTCATAGAATTGCAACTACAAGAATAAAGGGGATATTCTAAATACTCCAAAGTACAATTGTGCCATCTTGCCCAGCCGTCGCTAGCATATGCCCATTGGGATGATAGACAATAGCATCAATTTGCGTTGCGTCACCAGGCAGAAGCATACTTGGTTTCCCAAGTACCAAATCCCAAATAACGATATTGCTATCGGTATTAACTACTGCAAGCATCTTGCTATCGTTACTAAAAGCGGCTGCCTCCGAAACGTAGCGAGGAGGAAATGACCTGCCCGCTAAAGATATAGTATTTAACACAGCGCCATTAGCTGCTAAATGTATAACAACATCATGATGTTCTAAGCGTGTTTCCGCGATTAACAAACTGTTCGGGCTAATTGCTATGGCTCCGCCGCCTATCCGTTGGTCATTCTCATACACTATCGTCATATCGACAGTATCCCAAATGGTTAATCCTTCTGTAGGCGAAAAGCCAACTAATCTCGTTCCATCAGGGGTAAACTTAAGCTCTACGGGCGAAGTATCGGTAATACGTGCTATAAGAGAACCATTATTAATATTATAAAGAACAATGGTGCTGGCAGAAATACGATTAGTCAACATCTCTTCTGTACTTTTGGGGGCGCTCCTCGGCAACGGCAGCTGCCGGACAGCGATTAGGGTGTCATGGACAGATACACTTTTCCGGTCTCCCATTCATCGCTGGTTTCCATGG
>WBZP01000095.1_pt1:122500-128381 | contig 128381 bp, 92 predicted proteins | sample 5204301 | NCBI WGS metagenome assembly WBZP01 (sample SAMN12412401, study PRJNA552823) | activated sludge metagenome | isolation source: activated sludge from nitrification reactor of wastewater treatment plant... | place: USA: Pennsylvania | collected 2017 | reverse complement strand
GCATCCACAAGCATGCGTTTGAAGTCTGTGCTGTACTTCCTGCGACTGTTCATTCGTTACCTCCCAAGGCTCTTGATCCTACACCATCTTGCTTATCGCGGTGTACACAGAACCCTGGGAAGACCAGTTCGCAAGGAACAGCAAGGAAGGGCAACAGCATGCGGCCAGGGGCGTGGGCGCGGTAGTTGTGCGATAGGCGCAGGAGCGAGTTGCAGCTATAATGGCAGCGTCCATGCTGTTCCCATCCGTTCGCGCTTGCACAGTCAACCGGTCGCTTGCAGTTCGTCTGCCGGTGCTGTACGTTTGGGCCGCACCCGCGGCCGCTGTGTAGAGACTCTCCACAACGCACGCCGCAGGTGAAGGTGCGCCGCAGCGAGGCGTCGCTTCGCGCTGCTGCCGGGAGGATTCTGCGTGGCCCGTCAGCTTTCGGCGCCGCCAACTGAAGCCGTCGAAACGAGCGCGCTGCAGGAGGCTGACGCGCAGCTGCCCTTCCGCGTTCTCGAGCAGCCGGCGGCGCTGGTCGTGATCCTGGCGATCGGGACGCTGGCCTATGCAGTGGGCGTGCTCTGGTGGTACGGCCCGCCGCTGAACGACCCGGCAACGCCGCTGTGGGCTTGGCCCTTTGTGCCCGATTGCCCGCTCTTTGGGCTGCTGGGCGGGCTGGCGCTGCTGCAGAATGTCGCGCAGCGCCGCTGGAGCCTTGCGGCGCGCCGCCGCCTGCGCTGGGGCATGGTTGTGGCGGGGCTGGTGGCGCTGGCGCTTGGCGGCGCGCTGCTGGCCGGTTGGCTGCCCTGGGCCGGAGCGACGGCGCGTGCGCAGGCGGCGCTGTGGAGCCTGGCCGGGCTTTCACTGCTGCTGGTGGCCTCGCTGCCGGGGCGGCCGCTCTGGCTGGCGGGTGTGGCGGCGGTCCTGATTGCCGGTCAGATCAAATATGGGGTCTGGACGTTGACGCTGTGGGGCCACTTCTGGCGCAACACGGCGCTGATCTACGGCGCTCCGATCGTCAGCGCCGAGGGCGTGCTGATGGTGGTGGCGCACGTGGCGCTGATTGTGCAGGGGCTTGTGCTCTGGAGCTGGCTCCATGCCGCCCTGCGCCACGCCGAAGCCGAGCAGCCGCGCCCGCGCCCCGTGGGCCACACGGCGCGCAGCTGGGGCGTGGCGGCGCTGAGCGTGCTGCTCTGGTTCTCGATCAGCGACTTCGTCGATTACGACCTGGGCTTCCATCCTGCCGTCCACCCGCTGGTCTCGCTGCAGGCCATGCAGGAGAGCACGCGCACTGCTACCTATTTTCTGAGCGCCGTCTTCCTGCTCATGGCGCTGCAAGCGGCCGTGGTGGCGCAGCGCCGCCCGCGCGCGTAAAGGCAACTGCAAAGGCTCCTGCTTAACGCAAGGACGCAAGGGAACTGATCAACAGAAGGGCGCAAGGAACTGCAACTGCAGGGAACTACGTAGAACTGCGGCCTTGCATGCACAAGTTGCAGTGAACTCGCGATGAATGCTGCGTTCAAACGCCGTTCTTGCAGTTCATTGCGCCCTTGCGTTGAGCAGTTGCAGTTCTCGGTGCGGTTTCACCTTAGCGAAGTAGGGTGAGTCTCTGAAGGGTTGCGCTCCGGCTCCTCACCATTCGGTATTCTTGTTCGATCAAGACTGGGTCGCCCTCTCCTGCCCTTCAGCGCAGCGGCTGCGACAACAGACACGAAAGCAGGCTCCTGTGGAGACACAGCCCATCGACCCGCGCATTGCCGACCTGCGTGAGCGCAAGACCGCTGCCCGCGAAGGGGGCGGCGCCGACAAGATCGCGCGCCACCACGAACGCGGCCGCATGACGGCGCGCGAGCGGCTAGACCTGCTGCTGGACAAGGGCAGCTTCCGCGAGATCGATATCTTCGTCACCCATACCGCCACCGACTTCGGCCTTGCCGAGCAGAAGTTCCCCGGCGACGGCGTCGTCACCGGCTACGGCACCATCGACGGGCGGCTGATCTACGTCTATTCGCAGGACTTTACGGTCTTCGGCGGCAGCGTGAGCAAGACGCACGCGATGAAGATCTGCAAGGTAATGGACATGGCGATGGCCAACGGCGCGCCCATTATCGGGCTCAACGATTCGGGCGGCGCACGCATCCAGGAAGGGGTGCACAGCCTGGCCGGCTATGCCGAGATCTTCTACCGCAACACCATGGCCTCGGGCGTGGTCCCGCAGATCAGCCTGATCATGGGGCCGTGCGCGGGCGGCGCCGTCTACAGCCCGGCAATCACCGACTTCGTGGTGATGGTCAAGGGTTCGAGCCACATGTTCGTGACCGGGCCGGATGTGATCAAGACGGTGACGCACGAGGATGTGAGCTTCGACGACCTGGGTGGCGCCGTGGTGCACGCCTCAAAGTCGGGCGTGGCACACTTCGCCGCCGAAAGCGAGGAGGATGCCATCTTCCTGGTGCAGAACCTGGTCAGCTATCTGCCCTCGAACAACATGGAAGACCCGCCCCTGGCGCCGGTGCAGGATGACCCGCTGCGCCAGGCGCAGGAGCTGGACACGATGGTGCCCGACAACCCCAACAAGCCCTACGACATGCGCGCGATTGTGCGCGCGATCGTGGATGACAGCCAGTTCCTCGAGGTGCACGAGAACTACGCCGGCAACATTCTGGTGGGCTTTGCGCGCCTGGGCGGCCACAGCGTGGGCATCGTTGCCCAGCAACCATCGGTGCTGGCGGGTGTTCTCGATACCGAAGCCAGCCAGAAGGGCGCCCGCTTTATCCGCTTCTGCGACGCCTTCAATGTGCCGCTGATCGTGCTCGAAGATGTGCCGGGCTTCATGCCGGGGATCAACCAGGAGCACGGCGGCATCATTCGCCACGGCGCCAAGCTGCTCTACGCCTTTTGCGAGGCCACGGTGCCCAAGCTCACCGTCATTGTGCGCAAGGCCTATGGTGGCGCCTACTGCGTGATGAACCCCCGCCACATCGGCGCCGACCTGGTGCTGGCCTGGCCCAGCGCCGAGATCGCCGTGATGGGGCCGGAAGGCGCCGTGAACATCATCTTCCGCCGCGAACTGGCCGAAGCGGATGACCCGGTGGCCAAGAAGGCCGAGCTGGTGGCCGACTATCGCCGGCGCTTTGCCAACCCCTTTGTGGCGGCGGCGGCCGGCTACATCGACAACGTGATCGAGCCGCACGAGACGCGCACGCGCCTGATCAACTCGCTCGAGATGCTGCGCAACAAGCAGCGCACCATCCCGCCCAAGAAGCACGGCAACATCCCGCTCTAGCAGGCGCCAAGGAGCCCTCGACAGGCGATGTTTGACCACAAGCAGCCGCTGCGCGAGATCGAATTTGAGCTGACGGCGCACCAGTTCGCGCTGATGGGCTATCCTGCCCTGCGCGAGGGGCAGCCGCTCGAGCTGCAGCTCGATGGCGGCATGCTGCTGCCCGACCCGGCGGCGCTGACCTGGTTCCACGTGCAGCCCGAGCCACTGACGCCGCTGCTGGTGCGGGCGGCGCCGGCGCAGTACGCCCTTGCCGGCCAGATTCGCCAGGCCGAACTGAGCAAGGAGGGCGAGGGCCTTGCTGCGCAGGAGAGCGCCGTGCTGCTGATCGATTGCGACGGGCTGCCCGTGCGCGTGGCCTGCGCCCCCAAGGCTGATGGCATGTTGCCCTGGGGTGCCTGGGAGACGCGCTGGCTGGCCGGCTATGCGCTGCTCACCGGCTTGGCCGAGGATGACCTGGGCAGCGCCGTGGGCGAGACCGTCGGCGTCACCCTCTGGCGCTTCAACCGGCTGGTGCTCACGCCGGGCGACCCCAACTTCGGCGCCTGGGTCGAGAGCGAGGAGCTGGTGCCTGCGCCCCTGCGCGGCGACCGCATCATTGTCACCGCCCGCGTCCATCGAAGGCCATAGGAGAGCGAGAAGCGAGAAGACAGCAGTCGCCGACTTGACTTCTCAAATCCAGCGTGCCCGATCGCCGACTGCTTTCTTCTCGCTTCTCGCTTCTCGATCCTGAAGTGAACCGCATCGCGCCCCACAGGGAACCAATCCATGTTTCGCAAAGTCCTGGTAGCCAATCGTGGTGAGATTGCCGTGCGTGTGCTGCGCGCCTGCGAGGAGCGCGGCATCAGCACCGTCGCCATCTACTCCGAAGCCGACCGCACCGCGCTGCACGTGCGCTACGCCAACGAGGCCTATCTGGTTGGCCCTGCGCCCAGCCGCGAGAGCTATCTGCGCATCGACAAGATCATCGACGTCGCGCGCCAGGCGGGGGTGGACGCCATTCACCCCGGCTACGGTTTTCTCTCGGAGAACGCCGAATTTGCCGCCGCCTGTCGCGACGCCAGCATCACCTTCATCGGCCCCAGCCCCGAGGCGATTCAGGCTATGGGTGACAAGGTGACGGCGCGCGAGACGGTGGCGCGGCACGGGGTGCCGCTGGTGCCGGGCTCGCCGCGCGGCCTGAACGACGAGGAGTTGCAGCGCGTCGCGGTCGAGATCGGCTATCCGCTCATGATCAAGGCCAGCGCCGGTGGCGGCGGCAAGGGCATGCGCGCCGTACAGAGCGCCGACGAATTCGAATCGTCGCTGGGCGCGGCCCGGCGCGAAGCCCTGGGCGCCTTTGGCAACGACGAGGTTTACATCGAAAAGCTGATCAGCAGCGCGCGCCATATCGAGTTCCAGGTGCTGGCCGACGGCCACGGCAACACCATCCACCTGGGAGAGCGCGAGTGCAGCATCCAGCGCCGCCACCAGAAGCTGATCGAAGAGGCGCCCAGCGTCGCAATCGACGACAGCCTGCGCGCCGAGATGGGCAAGGTGGCGGTGGCCGCCGCCGAATCGGTGAACTATGAAAACGCCGGCACGATCGAGTTCCTCTTCGATTCGAAGGAGCAGAAGTACTACTTCCTCGAGATGAACACCCGCCTTCAGGTCGAACATCCGATAACGGAGATGGTGACCGGCGTCGACATCGTGAAGGAGCAGATTTCGATTGCCGCCGGCCGCAAGCTGCGCTACACGCAGAGCGACATTTCGGCCAAGGGCTGGGCGATCGAGTGCCGCATCACGGCCGAAGACCCGTTCAACAACTTCTTGCCGTCGGCCGGCACCGTCACCTACTTGAAGGAGCCAACCGGGCCGGGCGTGCGCGTCGAGAGCGCACTCTACCGCGGCGGCGAGATCAGCCTCTATTATGATCCCATGGTGGCCAAACTCGTCGTCTATGGCGAAAGCCGCGCCGAAGCCATCCTGCGCATGCGGCGCGCCCTGGCCGAATACCGTATCGGCGGTATCAAGACGTCGATCCCCTTCCACCAGCACATCATGGACAGCACAGAGTTTATCTGGGGCACCTTCGATACGGGTTTCCTCAACCGGCGCACGCTGCGCAAGCAGGAGCAGGCGCACGAGGAGAGCGAGCGAGTGGCGGCCGTGGCGGCCGCGCTGCTGGCGCACGAAGAGAAGCGCAAGGCGGCCGTGTTGGTGGGCGCCGATGCGCCGCCGGCGAATGGCCACGCCGACACAAGCTCGCTTTGGAAGAAGGTGGGGCGGCTGCGAGCCACAAGGGGGCGCCTGTGAAGTATTACGCACGCGTGGGCGAACGCGAATTTGTGGTCGATATTGAGAGCGACGGCGTGCTGCTCGACGGCGAGCCGCTGGATGTGGACCTGCGCCAGAGCGGCGCCAACGAGCTCTACAGCATGCTCATGGGCGGCAAGAGTCACGAGATGCTGATCGAGACGCAGCGCTACAGCTATGATGTGACCCTGCGCGGCGAACTGCTGCAAGTGCAGGTAGAGGACGAACGGGCGCGCCGCTTGAGCGCCAAGCGCAAGGTGACGCTGCCCGAGGGCGATATTGCCATCACCGCGCCCATCCCCGGGCTGGTGGTGA
>WBZP01000095.1_pt1:0-117500 | contig 128381 bp, 92 predicted proteins | sample 5204301 | NCBI WGS metagenome assembly WBZP01 (sample SAMN12412401, study PRJNA552823) | activated sludge metagenome | isolation source: activated sludge from nitrification reactor of wastewater treatment plant... | place: USA: Pennsylvania | collected 2017 | reverse complement strand
AACGACTGGAGCACTGTCTCAACAGAGGGCCCGGTGAAACTGAAATAGGAGTGAAGATGCTTCTTACCCGCAGCTGGACAAAAAGACCCCGTGGAGCTTTACTGCAGCCTGCCATTGGGTTAGGACTTGACTTGTGTAGGATAGGTGGGAGACATTGAAGCTGGGCCGCCAGGCTCGGTGGAGTCGTCGGTGAAATACCACTCTGGTCAAGTTTTGACTCTAACCTTTGCCGTCATCCGGCAAGGAGACAGTGGCAGGTGGGCAGTTTGACTGGGGCGGTCGCCTCCTAAAGAGTAACGGAGGCGCGCAAAGGTTCCCTCAGGCTGAATGGAAACCAGTCGGAGAGTGCAAACGCATAAGGGAGCTTGACTGCGAGACGGACAGGTCGAGCAGAGACGAAAGTCGGCGTTAGTGATCCTATAGCACCGAGTGGAAGGGCTATGGCTCATCGGATAAAAGCTACCCCGGGGATAACAGGCTAGTCTTCCCCAAGAGTTCACATCGACGGGAAGGTTCGGCACCTCGATGTCGGCTCGTCACATCCTGGGGCTGGAGTAGGTCCCAAGGGTTGGGCTGTTCGCCCATTAAAGTGGTACGCGAGCTGGGTTCAGACCGTCGTGAGACAGGTCGGTCTCTATCCGCTGTGGGCGCAAGGGAATTGAGAAGGTCTGCCCCTAGTACGAGAGGACCGGGGTGGACGGACCTCTGGTGTGCCAGTTGTGCTGCCAAGTGCATGGCTGGGTAGCTAAGTCCGGGATGGATAACCGCTGAAAGCATCTAAGTGGGAAGCCGGCTTCAAGATAAGTTCCCTCGCAGGGTTAACCTGGTAAGTGCGCTGGGAGACGACCAGCTTGATAGGCGGCACGTGTACGGGCTGAGAGGCCTTGAGCGAAGCCGTACTAATGCACGAGGGCTTAAACCCTTCTAGATTCATTGTTGACTGTGCGAGTGTGGCCACCAACCACACAGCAGCGCTCGCAAGGGCGTGTTCTTGAAGAGCCAGTGAAGCAACGCAGGCGCAATTGAAACATGCGCCATCCTGTTCAGTTTTGAATGTGCCAAGGCTTGCCTCTGGCAAGGCCACTGTGCCAAAGCAGTTCTGTGATGCGTGAGAGCGCTCAGCAGAGCATGCAGCCCTTAACAAGCGAGCGACGCAGCCCAAAGCCGGCTTGCCAGCTTGCTGACTTTCACCCGTGTAAGTGACGGGGGGGAGGAGGCGAGGGGGTGAGAGCAGGTGGAGAGAGGGACTGTGTTGGTGATAAGAGCGGCGGGGGTCCACCCGGTCCCATCTCGAACCCGGCAGTTAAGCCCGCCAGCGCCCATGGTAGTGTGGGGAGTCCCCACGCAAGAGTCGGCCATCGCCAACCCAACCTCCCTTTCTTCCTCCCTACTCCCACACACAACCCCTCCCTCCATCCCCCCCGTTTCTGCTCCCCACCCCCACACACACGCACACACACGCACAGACCCCGCCCATGCCAGGCGGGTGCTTTTGCGTCCACAACTCAGGTTTGCATGAACGTGGCCCCGCCGGGAGCAAAGGCGGGGTCGTTTGCGTCCTATCATGCAGAGCCCTGTGCAGACTTCATGCCCGCGCCGCCGCAGCTCTGTGCAGATTGTTCCGGCAGCAGATGTACGTTGTTAACAATTCTGTGCGAGAATAGAAGACAGGCAGCGTTGCCGGTACCCCGATGCCGCACGCCATACCTCGTTCGCAAGGGAGCCTTCATGCAGTCTGCCAAGGGCAAGTCCAGGCGGCAAGGCAGCACCCGTTCCAGCGAATTCCTCACCAAACTGCAGCGAATCCACGGTCACAACAGCATTACACCCGATGTCTTTGGGCGGCGGCAAGCGCTGCCCAGCGAAGTTGCGCGCCAACTGAAACAGGGCAAAAAGGGCAAGGGCTAGCGGCGCGCCCCCAACCGGGCCCAACTTGCCGCGGCGCCGGCTGCGGCGGCTGCACTCCGGCGGCGCACCTTCCATCCTGCCAAGTTGTCCCCTGCGCTAGAGGGGCAGGGTCACGCGCCCACTGCGCAACGATTGGCGGGGCATCATGCGCGTTCTCGTCGTGGGCGGTTACGGCGTGGTGGGCGGCCATCTTGCGCGGCTGCTGGCCGACGAGCCGTGGGCCGAGCTCGTTGTCGCCGGGCGCAGTGCAGAAAAGGCCGCCCAGCGCGCCGCGCAGCTTGGCTGCCGCGGGCTCCGGCTGGATCTCGACGACGCCGCTACCTACCGCGCGGCGCTGGCCGGCGTCGAGATGGTGGTCAACTGCTTCAGCGGCCCCTTCCACGGCTTCCATCTGCAGCTGCCGGCCGCCTGTGCCGCACAGGGCATCCATTACCTCGACGTCTCGGGCAGCGACGAGTACGCGCAGCGCTTCAAGACGTTGCACGGCACCGCCGAGCAGGGCGGCGCGACGCTGATCACCGAGCTGGGCCTGAACCCCGGCATCTGTGGTCTGCTGGTGGCCGCTCTGCCTGCGCGCTTCGACCATGTAGAATTGGTCGAGGTCAGCTTTTTGCTCGGCGCGGGACTGCAGCAGGTAACGGCGCCGCAGCTGCAGGAGCTTGCCCACATGCTGGCTGTGCCCGCGCTGGAGTGGCGGGCGGGAGCGTGGGGTACGCCCGAGCAGCGCAACCTGCGCCGCCGCTTTGGCGCGCCCATCAACCGCACCGTCTATCTGGGGCCGGCCTTCACCAGCGACCTGCGCACGATTCCAGCCCTGCCCGCGATCGACCAGTTGCGCTTTCTCAGCGGCGCGCAGAGCACGGCGCAGGGGATTGTGCTGCTGCTGGGGCTGCGGCTGGGCATGGCGAAGAGGGTTGCGCAGGCCGAGCAGCTGCTGCGCCTGCTGCAGTGGATTGGCGCCCGCGACGGGGGCGGCGACCGCTCGCTGGTGGAACTGCACGCGACGGGGACGCGTGACGGCGAACGACTCGGCTATACGCTGCGGCTGGCCTGCGAAGAATCGTACGCCACGGCGCTGGGGGCTGCCCTCGTCTGCCGCCAGCTGGGCGAGGGCCGGATCAGCCGGCGCGGCGCCTTCTTCCCGCCCGAGGTGGTGGACGCGGTGGCGTTTGTGGATGCGCTGCGCGAGTCGAACGTTGACCTGGACGAGACGACCCGCCGCATTGCACCTGCCCCGGCTGCGTAGGTGTGGCAAGCAACGGCTCGTTGCAGCGAACAGAAGAGATCCAAAGTGTCCTTTGGTGAAGCGAAACGCTGGATGTACCGCGACAACCGCCCCAATTGGCTGGCGCGTGCCCTCAACCGCGGCTGGCTTGCGGTTCACTCTTCGAGCATTGCGAGCGACTGGCTGGTGACGCTGGAGGTGGTGGGGCGCAAATCGGGCAAGCTGATCGCGCTGCCGGTGGTGCTGGCCAAGCTCGATGGTGAGCGCTACCTGGTTTCGATGCTGGGCGACGAGGCGCAGTGGGTGCTCAATGTGCGTGCAGCGGGGGGCAAGGCGGCGATCCGCAGCGGCCGGCGGCGCGAGGTGCTGCTTGAGGAAGTTGCAGTGGAGCAGCGGGCGCCGATTCTGAAGGCCTACTTGCAGCGCGCGCCGGGGGCGCGGCCGCATATCCCTGTAGACAAGGACGCGCCGCTGGCCGACTTTGCGGCGGTGGCGGCGCGTTATCCTGCCTTTCGCATCGTGCCCGTGAGCGCGTAAAGCACTGCGAGGACAGCCGGGCGGCTACTCGGCGTCGGGCAGATCGTAGCTGCCCCACTTGTTGTTCATGCTCGTGGCCACGTTCTCCGAGAGCGTCTTGACGGCGCGGCGGCGGGCCTCCTCTACGGCCGCGCGGCGCGCGGCGGCCACATCCTCACTCACGGCCTCTTCCGGTGCCCACTCGATGCTGCGAATGTAGACACGGCGAATGTCGCCCATGGTGTAGGGCGCCTCGCTGCCGGCGGCGCGCCCAACCAGCGCCTGCGCCAGCGGCGTGTTGATGCCCAGCCGCCCGGCGTCGATGTCGGCGCCGGCTTCGTCCACCAGGTCGACGGTGAGCGGCTCGCGATTCCCCTCGCTATCCAGCAGTTCAAGCGCCACCCGCACGCCCAGCAGTACACGCTGGGGCGCCGGGCGGGGCTCACTCTCCTCTGCCATCGCTGCCCCCTGTTGCGAACAATGATCGCCGTTAGCTGCGCTGCTGCGCCTCGACCAGGGCGCAGATGCGCTCCATCTCCTCCAGCGTCAGGCTCGAACCCGAGGGCAAGCAGAGTCCCTGCGCAAAGAGCTGTTCGCTCACGGCGCCGCCCACCACTGGGCAATCGGCAAAGACCGGCTGCAGGTGCAGCGGCTTCCAGACGGGGCGCGCCTCGATGTTCTGCGCCTCCAGCGCCTGCCGCAGCTGTTCGCGGTCGGCGCCGAACGCGTGCGGGTCGATGGTCAGGCAGGTGAGCCAGCGGGTGTGGCGGCCCCACGGCGCTTCGGGCATCAGGCTGAAGCCGGGCAGGCGGCCCAGGCGCTCGAGGTAGTAGTCGAAGTTGCGGCGGCGCGCCTGCACACGCTCTTCAAGCAGCTGCAGCTGGCCGCGGCCAATGCCGGCGAGCACGTTGCTGAGCCGATAGTTGTAGCCGATTTCGGAGTGCTGATAGTGGGGGGCGGGGTCGCGCGCCTGCGTGGCCAGCTTGCGCGCGTGCTCCACCAGCGCCTTCTCCTCCGAGACGATCATGCCGCCGCCGCTGGTGGTGATGATCTTGTTGCCGTTAAAGGAGAAGATGCCGCTGGTGCCAAAGGTGCCCGGCGCGCGCCCCTTGTAGGTTGCGCCCAGCGCCTCGGCGGCGTCCTCAATCAGCGTCACGCCGTAGCGGGCGCAGGCGGCGGCTATCGGGTCGATGTCGGCGCTCTGGCCGTAGAGGTGGACAAGGATGACGGCGCGCGGCAGCTTGCCGGCGCGGGCACGCTCCTCCAGCGTCTGCGCGAGCAGCGCCGGGTCCATGTTCCAGGAATCCGGCTCGCTGTCGATGAAGGTGGGGCGGGCGCCCAGATAGACGATGGGGTTGGCGCTGGCCGAGAAGGTGAGCGACGAGACGATCACCTCATCGCCGGGGCCAACGCCGGCCAGGATCAGCGCCAAGTGCAGCGCCGCTGTGCCCGAGCTGACGGCGGCGGCGTGGCTGCTTCCGACGCAGGCGGCGAATTCGGCCTCAAACGCATCGACGTGCGGCCCCACCGGCGCGACCCAGTTGGTGGCAAAGGCTTCGTGCACAAAGGCCAACTCCTGCGCGCCAATGTGCGGCGGCGAGAGGTAGATGCGCGGTGGCACGGCTCCGGCTTGCGGCGCAGAGGGCGCTGCGGCCGCACTGCTCATGCCACACGCTCGCCGAAGTGCTGGTTAACGTAGCGCACGATGTCATCGATCGAAGCCAGCTTTTCGAAGTCCTCGTCGGGAATGTGGATCGAGTACTTCTCCTCCACCTGCGTGAAGATCGAGAGCGCGTCGAGCGAGTCGATGCCCTGGGTGAGCAGCGACTGGTCTGTTTCGAGAAAGTCGGGGTAGACGCCGGGCAGGTTCATGTCGCGCAGAATGGCGACGACGTCAGTTGTGTTTAGTTGCATAGCCAAAACGGTCCTTCCAGAAGAGTCCAGCGCCAGGGACGCCGCATCTTCCCTGCAAAACAGGGCGCCCCCGCTGGGGCAGGTGCGGCGCACGCAGCGGATTCCACGCGCTATTGTACTGCATGCAGCCGGAACTGCCGCGGCGCGTCAAGCTGGCGTTATGCGCCGGTGCGCGGCGAGCGCCCAGGCCAGCGTTGCGCGCAGCCCGTCGGCCACGGTGTGCGTGGGCGCATAGCCCAGCAGCGTGGTGGCTTCGTGCGTGTCGGCCAGCGAGTGCTGGATGTCGCCGGGGCGGAAGGGGCCATAGTGCGGCTGCTGGCCGGCGATGGGCAGCGTTGGGTCGAGCGCGAGCAGGCCATCGCGGATCAGGTCGTGCAACTCGGTGAGCGAGGTGCGCCGGCCGACGGCAATGTTGCAGATGCGCTGCGTGCCCTGCGGCTGTTCGCTAAGCGCGGCGAGCACGTTGGCCTGCACCACGTTGGCCACGTAGCAGAAGTCGCGGCTGGTGCTGCCGTCGCCATGAATTGTGCAGCGCTCGCCGGCCAGCAGCGCGGCCACCCAGCGCGGGATCACGGCGGCGTAGGGGCCGTTGGGGTCCTGGCGGGGGCCAAAGACGTTGAAGTAGCGCAGGCCAACGGTGGGCATGCCCCAGATGCGCGCCACCAGATCGCCCTGCTGCTCGTTCATCACCTTGCTGAGCGCATAGGGCGAAAGCGGGCGCCCTTCCTGCCCCACGCGCTTGGGCTGCGTGGGGTCGTCGCCATAGACCGAGCTGGACGAGGCGTAGACGAAGCGGCGCACGCCGGCGTCGCGTGCCGCCAGCAGCATCTGCAGCGTGCCGTCGACGTTGGCGCGTTGGGTGGCCATGGGGTCCTGCATCGAGCGGGGCACCGAGCCGAGCGCGGCGTGGTGAAGCACATAGTCCACCGGTGTGTCGCCGCCGCGGCAGGCGGCGCGGCAGGCCTCGGCGTCGACGATATCGCCTTCCACAAAGCGGAAGCGCTGCCAGGCGCCGGGATGGGCGGCCTCGACCGCTTCGCCCACTGCGTCGAGGTTGCGGCGGTGGCCGGTGGCAAAGTTGTCCATCCCCACCACGGTCTGGCCCCAGCCCAGCAGCGTCTCGATCAGGTGCGAGCCGATGAAGCCGGCGGCGCCCGTCACCAGCCAGCTGCGGGGCTGTGCGCGCAGCTGCTGCTGGGCGGCGGCAAAGGCGGTAGAGGACTCAAGCGCCATGGTCGTTCCCTCGCAGTGTCGTGGGTTGGGGCGTGGCGCCGGGTCGCGCGCCCTCGGCGGCCAGGCTGCGCTGCTCCCAGGCGATGACGTCGTCGAGGATATCTTCCAGCGTGCGCTGCGGCTGCCAGCCCACGGCGGCGGCGATCTTGTCGATGTTGGGCACGCGCCGGCTCATGTCCTCAAAGCCCGGGGCATAGGCTTCGCTGTAGGGGATGTGCACCATGCCCTGCGCGGCGCCCGTACGCTGCAGCACGGCCTGCGCCAGTTCGTTGATCGTCACCTCGTGCGTGGCGCCGATGTTGAAGATCTCGCCGGCGCAGCGTTCGGGTGCGTCGAGCAGGGAGAGAAGCGCGCGCACCGTATCGGCCACGTGGCAGAAGCAGCGGCTCTGTGTGCCGTCGCCAAAGACGGGGATGGGCTGGCCCGCCAGCGCCGCGCGCACAAAGCGGGGCACTACCATGCCATAACGGCCCGTTTGCCCCGGCCCCACGGTGTTGAAAAAGCGCACGATCGTCACCGGGATGTCGTACTCGCGCTGCGCCGCCAGCCCCATAAACTCGTCGAGCAGCTTGCTGGCGGCGTACGACCAGCGGCTGCGTGTAGAGGGGCCGAGCAGCAGGTCATCCTCCTCGCTGAAGGGGATGCGCACGCCCTTGCCGTAGACCTCGCTGGTGCTGGCCAGGATGGTTTGGCAGCGGTAGCGGCGGGCGGCGGCGAGCACGGCGTGGGTGCCCAGTACGTTGGTTTCGATCGTTTCGGTGGGGCGCTCGACGACGAGCTGCACGCCCACGGCGGCGGCCAGGTGCACGATGGCGTCGGCCTCGCTGGCCAGCCGGTCGAGCACCAGCGTGTTGTTCAGGTCGTCGATGGCAAACTGGAAGTGCGGGTGGCTGCGAAAGCTCTCAAGCGCCGCCAGGCTGCCGGTGCTCAGATTGTCGAGCACGGCAACCGAATCGCCCCGCTCGAGCAGCGCCCGGCAGAGGTGAGAGCCGATAAAGCCTGCGCCGCCTGTGATCAGAATCTGCAAGGGCACACCGTCCGCGAGTGGATGCGTGAAGTGAGAGAGGAGAGTGCAGGGCGCCGCAGATCAGCGCAGCGGCTGCGCCAGGTCGAGCAGGTATTGGCCGTACTGGTTGTTCTTCATCTCGACGCCCAGGGCCTGGAGCTGCCCGGCGTCGATGAAGCCCATGCGCCAGGCAATCTCCTCGGGGCAGGAGATCATCATGCCCTGCCGCTCCTGCAGCGCCTGCACAAACATGCCCGCCTGCAGCAGCGATTCGTGCGTGCCGGCATCGAGCCAGGCGGTGCCGCGCCCCAGCTGCTCAACGCGCAGTGCGCCCCGCTCCAGGTAGACCCGGTTGAGGTCGGTAATTTCGAGCTCGCCGCGCGGCGAGGGCTTGAGGTTGGCGGCAATCTCGCCCACCTGCCCGTCATAGAAGTAGAGCCCCGGCACGGCGAAGTTGCTGCGCGGCTGCTTCGGTTTCTCTTCGATGCCGATGGCGCGGCCGGTGGCGTCGAACTCCACCACGCCGTAGCGTTCGGGGTCGCGCACGGGGTAGGCGAAGATCAGCGCGCCCTCGTCCAGTTGGGCGGCGCTGCGCAGTTGGGCCGGCAGCCCGTGGCCATAAAAGATGTTGTCGCCCAGGATCAGGCAGCAGGGCGCATCGGCCACAAAGTCGCGGTCGAGCAGAAAAGCCTCGGCCAGGCCGCGCGGCTTGTCTTGCTCCACATAGCTGAAAGCCATGCCCCACTTTTCGCCGCTGCCCAGCAACTGCCGGAAGAGCGGCAACTGTTCGGGCGTGCTGATCACCAGCACCTCGCGAATCCCCGCCAGCATGAGCATGGAGAGCGGGTAGTAGATCATGGGCTTGTCGTAGACGGGCAGCAGCTGCTTGCTGACGCCCAACGTCAGCGGGTAGAGGCGCGTGCCGTGCCCGCCGGCCAGAACGATGCCCTTCATGGACGTACACCCTTTCGTGGCGTGCGGTTGTGTGGGTGAAGGTGGTTCGTGCGGGCCATCAAGCTCCCGCAGAGTGGCTTCAGGAGGGTTGGGCAACGGCGGCCGGCGCGGGCTGCGCGGCAAGCGCCTGCCTGTGGCCGAGCACGCCGCGCGTATCGATCAGCCGCCGGGCTTCGGCCTGCACCGTGGGCCAGTCGTACGCGCTGTGGTTGGTGACGATCAGCACCAGGTCCGCCGTGCGCAGCGCCTCCGCCAGGTCGGGCACGCACTCCATGCGCCGCCCCTCGTGCACGTAGGAGGGCACGTGCGGGTCGTGGTAGTCGACGCTGGCGCCCTTTTCGTGCAGCAGGTGGATGATGTCGAGCGCGGGCGACTCGCGGATGTCCGAGACGTCGCGCTTGTAGGCCACGCCCAGCACCAGCACGCGGCTGCCGTTGATCGCCTGCCGCCCCTCGTTGAGCAGATCCTGCACCTTCTGCACCCAGTAGCGGGGCATCTCGGTGTTGATCTCGCTGGCCAGTTCGATAAAGCGGGCGTTGTACTGCAGCGTGCGCAGCTTCCACGAGAGGTAGAGCGGGTCGATGGGGATGCAGTGGCCGCCCAGGCCGGGGCCCGGGGTGAACTTCATGAAGCCGAAGGGCTTGGTGGCGGCGGCGTCGAGCACCTCCCACGCGTTCAGCCCCAGCTTGTCGCACATCAGCTGCAGTTCGTTGGCCAGGCCGATGTTCACCGAGCGGAAGGTGTTCTCGAAGAGCTTCACCATCTCGGCGGCCTCGGGGCTCGAGACGGGCACCAGGCTCTCGATCGCCTCACCGTAGTAGGCGGTGACGACCTCGAGACAGGCGGGCGTAACGCCGCCGATGACCTTGGGCGTGTTGCGCGTTGTCCAGTCGGTGCGGCCGGGGTCCACCCGCTCGGGCGAAAAGGCCAGGAAGAAATCGACGCCCACCTGCAGCCCGCCTGCGGCCAGGCGCGGCAGCACCATCTCGGTGGTGGTGCCGGGGTAGGTGGTGCTCTCGAGCACAATCGCCAGCCCGGGGTGCATGTGCGCCGCCACGGCGTCGGTGGCGGCGGCAATGTAGCTCATGTCGGGGTCGCCGGTCTTGTTCAGCGGCGTGGGCACGCAGATCGAAACGCCGTCACAATCGGCCAGCACACCAAAGTCGCGGGTGGCGCTGAAGTTGGGCAGGGCGGCAATCGCCGACGAGGGCACGTCGTCGATGTAGGAGTGGCGCCGGGCCAGGGCGTCGATCTTGCGCGGGTCCAGGTCGATGCCGGTGACGCGATAGCCGGCTTCGGCAAAGCGGACCGCCAGCGGCAGCCCCACGTAGCCCAGCCCGATGACGACGACATGCGCCGTGTGGGTGCGAAAGCGCTCGAGGACCTGCGATTTAGAGGAGGTGCCGGCAGCGTCTGCCATAGCGGGGTGCTCCAGTTTTGCGTCGTCTGTGCAATCAGGCGCGAATCAAGCGAGAAGCGAGCCGTTCGGATCGAGAATCGAGAAGCGAGAATCGAGAAGACAGCCCGCGCGTTGGGGGCGACGTCAGGGTGGGGTAGGGCGGTGGGCGGGTACGTCGTCGGCGAAGCGCTCGCGGTAGACCTTCCAGTGCTCGGCGAAGACGGCCGGGGCGATCTCGTGCAGCATGCGCAGCGCGTGTTGGCCCATCAGCCTGATCTCCCACTGCGCGGCCTTGTCCACCGCACGCAGCCAGAAGAAGTGGCTCCAGCCGGCAAAGTTCATGCTGGTGACGATGCGCGTCTCGGCGGCGTTGGGCAGCAGGAAGCGGGCGTCCTCCTTGCGCAGACCCAGGCGGCGCAGCTCGTCGTACTTCTCCTCGGCCAGCGCCCAGAACTCGTCGAGCACGCGGCGCGCCTCGGGCTTATCGTCAAAGGCGCCGGGCACCACCGGGTTCCAGCCCCCCTTTGAGAGGTCCACGTAGCGCTGCGACTCCTGGCTGTAGGAGCCGAGGCGGTGGCGCACAAGCTGGTGGGTGCAAGTGCGGCTGATCCCTTCGAAGAGGAAGGAAGCCTGGCCGTGGTGGAGCAGCAGCCCGGCGTCGCTGAGCAGTGGCTGTGTAAAGCCGAGCAGCGTCACGCGCATCTGGCCGTCGCTGACGGGCGCAAGCTGCGCGACGTCGCCGGTGAAGGGCGCCGCCTCGAACGCGCTCGTCACGGCGGGCAGAGCGGCTTGCTCTCCCCTGTCGCCGCCAAGGACATCGAAGACGGCGGGGGCAATCGGGCGCAGCAGCGGCGCGGCCTCCAGCGCCACGCCGGCGCGAAAGAAGTCGAGCCAGACGCGCAGGTTGCCGCTCACCAGCCAGCGGCCGCCGCCCAGGTCGCTGATGTCGCAGTGGCGGTTGAGCAGCCGCCAGCGCAGCGGCTCATCACTGCCGCTGAACTCGACGGTGGCCCAGATGTGCTCGATGATGTCCTCGTGCCCTTCGCGCACGCGACCAACGATGAACTCGGGCGCTGTGCCCATGCGCCCGGTGCTGCGGTAGCAGACGCGCCCGGCGTACTCCACGATCGTTTCGGGCCAACTGCCCTTGCCCTCCCACAGGGTGGAAAGGTCGCTGAAGCCGGCGGCGGTCTCGGGCGTGAGCGCCGGATTGCGGTCGGTAAAGGCCACCAGGCGCGCCTGCAGCGGGCTGCTCATGGTCTCACCTTCGGCCCTGCTGCCGGCGTCTGGCCGCTGCGCAGATCTTCGGGCTGCTTCTCCATCGCATCTCCTCATCCGGCGGGCGCGAACGAATGGGCAACCGGGGACGCTGTCCGGGCGCCGAGCTACCTGCGCGCCACTATAGCACAGCGGCGCGCCGCGGGCACATTGTGCAGGGTGATATGGGCGCGGCGCCAATAGAGAACGCCGGGAGCCCAGCGGCCCCCGGCGCAGACATCCACCCACAAGCGCGTGCAGGTTGAGCAGGGGCTAGACGGCGCCCAGCCCCACCCATCCCGCGCCCAACAGCAGCCCCAGCAGGCCGGTGAGCACCACCACAATCAGCCAGCCACCCACGGCGGTAATGATCGCCTTGGTTGTGTCAAAGCTGTGCGCTTCGCGCACTGCCACCACCGCCACGGCAATCGCCCAAACTGTACCCAGCAGCCCAAAGATCCACCCCACGCAGGGGAGAAAGCCCAGCAGGCCCACGGCGCGCGGCGCCCACGCATAGCCCAGCAAGCGCTGCACCTGATCCTGCGAGCCCTGCCCCCCAAAGAAGTTGCGCCCCACAATGGTGACGAAGTAGGCGAGCAGATAGTAGCCCACAACCGACATCAAAATCGTCACCAGGAACGAGACCAGGCCGCCGCCCAGCGCACCCACACCGGCCAGCGCCGTGGCGACGATGACGATGATCAGTGCCTCGCGGTTCAGGCGGCTATCGTGCTTGGCTTCGGCGTAGAACTGGGTGTCGAAGGTGACGGCGCGTACAACACGCTGCAGCATGGCCGAATAGTCCATTATGGCGATCCCCTTGCGTTTGAAGAGATGCTGCTGAACCGGGCGCATTGCCCGGTTGATTTTGCTTGCGGCGCCCGGCTGCGCAGCGCTTTGCAGCGCGCGGCGTACGAGCTCCATGCGCAACAGTACGGCGCGGCGGCGAAAACGTCGCGCCGCCTGCTGCTTCTGTTGTATGCCAGCGGCGGGCGGCTGTCAAGAGCAGAAGGGTCGCTCGCAAGGCAGGCCCGGGCGAAGGCGCGGCGGCGGCGCAATTCAGCGCCCTGCCCGCCTGCTGCTACAATGGATGCCCTGCGCCGCACCGCTGCGCAGAGTTCTCTTCCCATTGCCGCGGCGCCGCCTGCCGCCCCTCTGCTTTCTGAGCGCCTGTCTGCCATGCCACCGATGCCTGCGCTGGAACCCAACACAACGCCCGACGCCGCCACCCTACCCACGCTGACGCCGGGCGCGCCTCAGGCACAGGGTGCGCCCCAGGCCGAGCCTGCGCCCCAAGGCCAGGATGCGCCGCTGCTCACGCCCGCCGCGCCCGCACCGGCGCCGCGCCGGCGAGACCGCTCGGCCGCGCTGCGGAGCCTCTGGCTGCCGCTGCTGGCCGTCGCACTCAACCTGCTGCTGGGGCGCTGGCTGCTCGGCTTTGGCCTGCCGCTCGCGCTTGAGCACGCAGGCACGGTGCTCGCCGGCCTGCTGCTTGGCCCTGTGGCCGGCGGGCTGGTGGGCGTCGTCTCGATGGCGCTGCAGGCGGCGCTGCTGGGCGATGGCGCGCTGCTTGCGGCGGCGCTGCCTGCGCTTTGGGTGGGCTGGGTGGCGGGGATGGTGGGCCGGCGCGGTGCGCTGCAGAAGCCGCTGCTGCTGGCAGGCGGGGCGCTGGCGGCGGCGGTAGGCGCCGGGCTGCTGGGCGCGCTGCTCGCCGCGGCGCCGGGCGGGGGCGCGGGCTTCTGGACGAGCCTGGGCGCCGGGCTGGCGGCCGAGCTGCGCCGCCTGGGCACAGCTGAGGGCGCGCTGGTTGGCTTTGGCGGCCCACTGCTCTCGTTTGTGATTGGCGCGCTGCCGGCGTGGCTGCTGCGCCGGCAGGCTGTCGCGGCGCCCGCTCGCGAGGCAGCGGCCACACCCGCCAACGCGGTGGGGCGCGCCCTGCTGGGCTGGGGGGTGGCGCTGGCCGTCGGCTGGTTTTTCCTGCCCGCGTTTGGCCGCCCGCTGCTGGCGATCTTCTTCCTGCCTGTGCTACTCAGCGTTTGGCGGCTGGGACCGCCGGCCGGAGCGCGCGCCGGGCTGGTGGCGGCGGCGCTGGGAGCGCTGGGCGGGCTGCTGCTGGTGGCGCCGCCGCTGGGCATCGGCCCGCTGCTGGCCACCGACTGGCTCTGGATGCTGCTCTTCCTGGGCGTTGCGCTCTACTGCGTCTTCGTCACCGACGCGCTGCAGCGGCGCACACGCGAACTGGCCGTTGCCGGTGCCTCGCACCGCCAGGCCGATGCCCGCCTCGCCGCCATCGCCGGCGGCGTCGACGAGACGTTGCTCTTCGTCTCGCCCAACCGCACGGTGAGCCTCGTCAACCCGCGCTTCCAGGAGCTCTTTGCCGAGCGCGCCGCCGACGTGCAGGGGCGCCCGCTTGCCGACGCCGAGCCGCTCTTTGACCGCGCCTTTGCCGACCCGGCGCACTTTGCCCACTTCGTCTCCGAGACGCTGGCCGAACCCACGGGCGACGACAGCGCCACGCTCGAACAGGCGTGGCCGGTGGCGCGCGAGCTCTCGATCCGCGCGCTGCCGGTGCAGGGCAGCGAGGAGTACTACGGCCGCCTCTACCTGCTGCGCGACCGCACGCGCGAGCGCGAGCTCGAGCAGCTCTACGCGCGCGTCGCCGCCGTCGTCAACGACGAGCTGCGCGCCCCCACGGCGCGCATGCGCACCCTCTCCTCTACCCTGCTCGATGGCGCCGTGGGCGAACTGAATGACCCACAGGCGCGCCTGCTCACCACGCTGCGCACGCTGGCCGACCGGCAGATGGGCTTTATTGAGCAGATGAGCGAGGCCGCTCGCCTCGAGAGCGAGCAGATGCGGCTCGATCTGGCCGAGGTGGAGTTGGGCGCCCTGATCCAGAGCGTCGCCACGAGCTTGCGACCGCTGCTGCACGAGAAGCGCCAGACGCTGACGGTAGACATCGCCGCCGACCTGCCGCCAATCGAGGCCGACGCCCCCCGCCTGACGCAGGCGCTAACCAACCTGCTGACCAACGCCCACAAGTTCACCGGGCGCGGCGGCTGGGTGCGCATCGAAGCGCGGCTGGAGGGGCGCGGCAGCCCGCGCAGCCGCGCCAGGCTGGTGCGCCTGGCCGTCAGCGACAGCGGCATTGGCATCGCCCACGCCGACCAGAAGCACCTCTTCGACCGCTTCTTCCGCGTCGAGAACGAGCAGACGCGCACACTGGTGGGCACAGGGTTAGGGCTGACGATGGTGGCGGCGATCGTACGCCTGCACGGCGGCGAAGTCGAGGTGAATTCGACGCCGGGGCAGGGGTCGACCTTTGCACTGACACTGCCGCTGGAGCAGCCGGCGCGCGAGCCGGCGCGCCCGCCCGTGCCGCCGCTGGAGGCCGAGGAGGTCGCGCCCGTCGCGCCGGCTGCCGCAGTGGAGCCGCCTGCGCCCGAAGTCGCCGCGCCTGCGGCAGAGACGCTGGAGCCGGCGCCCGCCGCAGCCGCAGGCGACGAAGCGCTTGCCACCCCCGACGAGCAGGCGCGCTTGGCGGCGGCGATTGCGGCGGCCATGCGCATCGCCACCCCGCCGCGCGCCGCTAACGAGATTGAGCCGGCTGACGCCGAGCCGGACGCCGCGACCGAGGAGCTTGTCGCCGAGGAGACTGGCGCCATCGAGTTGGGTGTAGAGCCGGTGGCAGCCGCAGAAGTGCCGGGTGGGGCCGCACCAGCCGAAGCGCCCGCCGGCGACGTGGCCCTGCCCACGCCCGAGCTGGACGCCGCGACGCTCGCCGCCATCGATGCGCTGCTCGGCCCAACGGCGCCGGCGGTTGACGCGCCGCCCGTCGTGCCCGAAGCCGTGCCCGACACCGCGCCCGACGCCGAAGCTGAATCCGAGGCCGAAGTCGTAGTGGCGGCTGATGCGCCCATCAGTGAGGCGCCCGCTCCTGAGCCGCCCGCTGCAGAGGAAGATGTCGCGACGCCTGCAGAGGCGCCCTCTGCTGCGGTCCCCGATCATGATGCGCCCGCGGCCCCGCCGGCCGACGAAAGCGCACGCGTCGCAGAGCTCGCCGCCCCGCTGATCCCGCCCTTCCCGCTGCCCGCCGTCGCCTACGACCCGCTCGAGCACTTCACCCACACACCTCCGCCGGAGCAGCCACCCGCTGCGCCTGCGCCGCCCGCCGCGCCTGCCACCCCTCCCTCGCGTTCAGTAGACCCGCTCGAGGATCCGCCCCAGGCCGCCGGCTGAGCCAGGACGCGCACCGCTGCCCGGCGCGCCTCTCGCCCGCATGTTCTACGCGACCCGCGGTCGGCTCCAGCGTCATGGTATACTGGCGGCATGATCGAACGTCGCCTTGTCTGGCAAAGCCTCGAGCAAAAGCGGGCCAACCTGCGCGACTGGCTCAAACACCAGGCCGCGCAGAGCGAAGCCGTCGAACAACGGCTGCTCTACTTCCTGGGCTCCTCCGCCGCCGAGATCAACGAATGGCTCGACCAGTGCGGCGTCGCCTGGACGGGCGCGCGCCCCACGCACGAGCTGGACCGTGCGCCCACGCTCTGCCTGCCGCTTGGCGTGCACTTCGACTCGCAGGAGGAGTGGCGCCACTGGGCGTCGGAGCAGCTGGTGGATCGGCCGGTGGTGGGCGTGGACGGCAGCCAGATTGCGCCCGACAAGGAGTACTCGCTGGCGGTGGGCGCAGTGCAGGTGGGCTGGTTCATCAACAACCACTCGCAAGACGGCGCCTATATCAAGCAGGTGGAGTTCGAGGTGATTACGCCCGACGAGCTTGCCGGCGAATCGGGCGACGGCGAAGGCAGCTTTGCCGCCTGGTATGTGAACCAGCAGCGCTTTGTGGGCGAGTGCCGCCGCCTGGTGCTGCTGATGGCCGAGGCGCACGCGCGCGGCGGCGCGATGCCGCTGCTGCTCTTCGACGGCTCCTTCATCGTCAGCTTTGCCTCGCAGATGCTGCCCGAGCGCTCGTTGGTCTACCTCACCGCCATCGAGGCGCTGCTCGCCGCATCAAAACGCTATCGGGCGCCGCTGCTGGCCTTTGTAGACACCAGCTACAGCCGCGACCTCGTCAACCTGATCGACCTCTTCAGCAAGGTGCAGGGCGCGCGCGCCATCACCGATGCGGGACTGATGCATGGCCTGCTGCCCAACTGGGGCGACCGCGGCCCCTTCTTCGTCTGTGCGCGCGACGATGCGCTCAGCCGCGAGGGCAAGGCCGATTTCTACCGCGACGTCGCCTTTACCTACCTGCGCACGGTGGTGGACCAGCCGCCGGCCCGCGTCGAGATGCCGCTCTGGATGGTGGAGGAGGGGTTGGCCGACGAGGCAATGGCGCTGCTGCGCGCCGAGTGCGTGATCGGCGGCGGCTATCCCTACACGCTGCAGGCAACCGACGCCGTGGCGGTGATCAGCCACGAGGATCGCGACCGCTTCCACCGGCTCTTCGAGGAGTTTATGGCGCGCGAAGAGATTCCACTGCGCCGCACGCGCAAGGCGCAGAGCAAGCTGCAGCGCAGAAGTTAGCGAGAAGCGAGCACGGCGTTCAGGAAACAACGACTTCATAAAAAGTACACGGAAACAACGGAAACTACAGGAACAGCAAAACGATAAGCCTGAGTGAAATTACGAACCCGTTCTGCCCGCATGCTTATCTCCGTAGTTTCTGTCTTTTCCGTGTACTATTCCTGTTGTGCTCCGTTCGCGACCACGGGCAGGGGTGCGGGTTATTGGTTTGGCCCGTTCCGCACAACCGGAAATTCAGCAGCGGCGGCAGGCAGCGCAGCTTTGGTCTCCCCCCATTGAAGGCAGAGCCTTGAGCAGCCCAGAGCGTCCCCAACTTGAGACGACCCCAGGCCGCCCCGCTGCGACGCCGGCGCCGCTGCTCGGCGCGAGCGCGCCACAGCCGGCGCCCGCCGCGGCACGCTGGGACGCGTCCACCAAGCGCACGGTGCTGCTGGTGCTGCTTGCACTTGCCCTGCTCGCACTCTGGGTCAGCCGCAGCGTGCTGCCCTGGCTGATCATCGCCACGATCCTCAGCTACCTGCTCAGCCCGGTGGTGACGCTGCTGACGCGCATCCGCGTGCCGCGCTCGGTGGGCACGGTGATCGTCTTCCTGCTGGTGGCGGTGGTGATGGTGCTGCTGCCCGTCTTTCTGGTGCCGGCGCTGATCAACCAGTTGGGGCAGCTGGCCGCCTTCGACGTCAGCCGCACCGCCACCTCCTTCTTCAACTGGCTGCTGCGCACCATCAACGAGCTGCCCGACCAGGTGGTGATCTTCGGCTTTGAGCTGCCGACGGGCAATGTGGTTACCAACATCGAACAGGGCTTCCGCCAGGTAACCTTTGTGCCCACGCTGGCCGAGGTACTGGGCTATATCCAGCAGGCGCTGACGGCGGCCACGGGCATTGTCACCAGCACGGCGGCGCTGAGCGTGGCGGTGGTGGCGCGTATCTTCCAGATGCTGATCACCCTCATCGTCATCTACTTCCTCAGCCTCTACATGACGAAGGACGCACCGGCGATTCGGCGCTACTTCGAAGGGCTCTTCCCCGCGTCGCTGCAGTCAGACCTGCGCGAGGTGATCCGGCGCGTGGGCATCGTCTGGGCCTCGTTCTTCCGCGGGCAGATCCTGCTCAGCGTGGCGATTGGCGTGATGACCTGGGTGGCGTTGACGCTGGTGGGGATGCCCGGTGCGCTGGTGCTGGCGATTACCGCCGGCCTGCTGGAGGTAGTGCCGCAATTTGGCCCGATCATTGCCACGATTCCGGCGGTGATTGTGGCGTTGATCCAGGGCAGCGCGGTGCTGGCCGATTATGGCGTTGGCAATGTGGGCTTTGCTCTGATCATCATTGCGCTCTACTTCGTCATCCAGCAGGTCGAGGCCTCGGTGCTGGTGCCGCGCATCATCGGCGAAAGTGTGAACCTGCACCCGGTGGCGATCATCGTCGGCGTGGCGGTCGGCTTCAACGCCTTTGGCGTGCTGGGTGCGCTGCTGGCGGCGCCCACACTGGCCAGCGCACGCGTGGTAGGCGGCTACGTCCACGCCCGCCTGCTCGACTACCCGCCATTCGAGGGGCAAGCGGCGCCCGGCAAGCCGCGCAATACCTATCGTGTGCGCGTGCAGGGGAAGCGGGGCGCGCACACCGCCGCTCGCCTGCCCAGCGGTGGCCTGCCCGCCGGCGTCGCGCCCGTCACAACGACCCGCATCGACCTGCGCAGCGACCCCGGCGCCTTTACCGACGCCGTGGCCGAGCTACCTCCGCTGACCGGCGACGAGGGCAGCCGCGCCGCCGGCGACCCTGCGCCCCGCGCCACTTCGCTGCCCGCCCGCTGAGCCTCGCCCGCTGAGCCCCGCCCGCCGGCGCATAGGACGCTGCGACGGCCGGGCGCGAGCGTTGGCGCCACGCGACCTGCGTGTTATACTCGAGAGATATGGGAACCCAATACTACGGCGGCCAAGCCGTCATTGAAGGTGTGATGATGCGCGGCCGCAAGATGATGGCCGTCGCCGTGCGCAACCCGCAGGGGGAGATCGTCGTCCACAGCGAACCGCTGACGGCGCGCATCTACACCAGCAAGTGGGGGCAGTGGCCCTTTGTGCGCGGCCTTGCCATGCTCTGGGATGCGCTGGGGCTGGGTATGCGCGCCCTGCTCTGGAGCGGCGAGGTGGCGTCGCAGGAGGAAGGCAAGGAGAAGCCCGAGTTCACCGGCCCGGTGGCGTGGACTACGGTGGCGGCGAGCATGGCCTTTGCCGTCGCGCTCTTCTTCCTGCTGCCCACGCTGGCCAGCAAGTTCCTGGCCAACTTCCTAGGCGACCATCCACTGGTCGACGCGATCCTCGAGGGCGTGCTGCGGCTGGTGATCTTCCTGATCTACCTGTGGGCGATTGGGCGCGTGCCCGAGATCGCACGCGTCTTTGGCTACCACGGCGCCGAGCACAAGACGATCAACGCCTACGAGGCGGGCGACCCGCTGACGGTGGAAGCCGTGCAGCGCCACAGCGTGCAGCACACCCGCTGCGGCACCAGCTTCCTGCTCTACGTGCTGGTAATCAGCATCATCCTCTTTGCACCCCTCACCTTCCGCGGGCTGGAGAGTACATGGCTGGCGCTGCTGCTGCGCTTTGTGACGCGCATCCTGCTCATCCCCATTGTGGCCGGCATCGCCTACGAGATTATCCGCGTCAGCACAGCGCACCAGGAGAACGCCTTCATGCGCATGCTGATTGCTCCCGGCCTGGCGCTGCAGAAGCTGACGACGCGCGAGCCGGAGGATGGCATGGTCGAGGCGGCGATTCACGCCCTTGAGCCGGTGCTGGAGGCCGACGGCGTGCGTGTGCGCCGCGCTGTGGTGGTGGAAACAGTCGAGCCGGACGCCGAGCCCCGCCTGGCCCCCGCCCCCGCCTGAGCGCTCTCCGCTCCAAGCAAAGCAAGCGCCCTGCTTCAAGCCGAAGCGGGGCGCTCTGTTTTGTGAATGGGTTGGGCTGGAACGTCTACTCGACCTCGACCACCAGCGTCTCGCCCTCGAAGAGCACCACGTCGCCGTGGCGCAGCTTGCGGCCGCGGCGCGTCTCCACATCGCCGTTGACGCGCACCTCGCCGGCCAGGATGCGCTGCTTGGCCTCACCGCCGCTCTGCACCAGGCGCGCAAGCTTCAGAAACTGGTCCAGCTTGATAAACTCGCCCAGGTCGCGCCCGCCCAGCGTGCGGCCGGGTTGCGCGGGCGGCGATGCGTCGGCCATGGAGTCTCCTGAATCGAGAGGGAGCGTCAATCGCCCTCGAAGAGGCGCTGGAAGCTGCGCAGGCCAAACCAGAGACAGAGGACAGCAAAGGCGCCCAACACCAGCAGGCCGGCCCAAACCGGCAGCTCGTTGACGCCGAAGAGGCCGGTGCGCATGCCGTCCACCGCCCAGGTGGTGGGGTTGAGCAGCGCCAGCGTGCGCATCCAGCCCGGCATGGTGGCAAGCGGGTAGAGCGCGCTGGAGAGGAAGAGCAGCGGCAGATTCAGCACAAAGAGCAGCATGTGATAACCGCCCACCGACTTGCTGCGCGCCGCCATGCCGTTGCTGAAGCCCACAAAGCCCAGCACGTAGAGCTTGAGGACGACGAGCGCGAGCAGCACCCCCCAGAAGCCGCCCGTGATGCGCGCCCCAAAGAAGAGCGCCAGCACCAGGATGATCGTCGACTGCAGCAACGTCTTGACGAGGCCACTGGCGGCGTTGGCCAGCAGCACGCTCAGGCGCGGGATGGGGGCGACGAAGTACTCCTTGAGCACGCCCTTGATCTTCTCCTCCAGCAGCACCATGCCGGCGTTGACGGCGCCGCTAAGCGCGGTGAGGGCGAGGATGCCCGGCGCGATAAAGGCCAGGTAGCTGCCTGCGCCGCCCAGCACCTGCGCATCCACCACCCGCTCCATGCCCAGGCCAAAAGTGGCCACCCACAGGATGGGCCAGCCCAGCGTGCCGCCCAGCTCCATGCTGTTGGTGGTGAACTTGCGCATGTGCTTGGCAAAGATCACCCACGTGCCGCGCCAGAGTTCGGGCCAGCCGTCGGCCGTGCCGGCAGCCAGGTTGCGCCATGCGCCGCTCATACCGGCAGCGCCGCTCGCGGCCACTGCGTGTGCTGCTGATTGCCCCGCCGCCGGCGGCGCGATTTCACCCTGCATGATTCTTCTCCAGTCCACACACTCCCTTCAGTCTACCTGCGTGCAGCCCCATTGGCCAAGCCCGCGCCCTGCGCTGTTGGGCGCCACGCGCAGGGCGAAAGCGGTTGCGCCGCGCCGCTTCCTGCTGTAGAGTAGAGACCAGACAGCGGCAGATTGAGGGCGCGCGGTGTGCCCAATCTTGCCCGTGCTCCCCCCGGCGGACTGCGTCGCGGCAGTCCTGTGCAAAAGGGGGTTGCGCGTGAGCCAGTCACCAGTCTCTTCTAGGCCAGCTGCAGCGCGGGATCTACGCTTTGGCCCGCTGCAGGTTGCAATCGTGCTGCTTGGGGTGGCCACGGCGGCGATCCACCTCTATCTGGCGTGGGTTGTGCTGCCGCGCGGCAGCGGCAGCCCTGATATTGTCTTCACGCTCAACGGGCTGGGCTATCTGGGGCTGTTGGCGGCGCTCTACCTGCCGCTGGGCTTCCTGCGCGAGCGGCGTCCGTTGGTCCGCTGGCTGCTGATCGGCTACACGGCGCTCACCTTCTTCCTGTGGCTCTTCATGGCCTTTCTGCCGGGAGATCGTACGCCGATTGGCTACGTAACAAAGGGCATTGAACTTGCCCTGATTGTGCTGCTGATTCTCGAAAGCCGGCAGCCTGGCCGCTGACGATTCGGCGCCGGGCGATGGCGATGACGTCTGTTCCGCTGCCGGCGGCCATTCCCGGCAGCCAGCGAAAGGCTGTGGATTCTCATGCAAACGGTCGTACAAAGCCCCACCCGCACAGTGTTGATTGGCCCCGGCCACCCCTTTGTGATCATTGGCGAGCGCATCAACCCCACTGGGCGCAAGAAGCTGGCTTCGGAGATGATGGCGGGCGATTTCAGCCGCGTCGTTTCGGATGCGCTGGCGCAGATCAAGGCCGGCGCCCACATTCTTGATGTCAACGCCGGCGTGCCCAGCGCCCAGCCGCAGAAGATCGAGCCCGAACTGATGGTGCGCGCCGTCGAGACGGTGCAGTCGGTGTCGGACATCCCGCTGAGCATCGACAGCAGCGTGGTGCCGGCGCTGATCGCCGGGCTGAAGGCCGCCCACGGGCGCCCCATCGTCAACAGCGTCACCGGCGAGGATGACCGCCTGGAGTCGATCCTGCCCGTGGTGGCCGAATACAATGTGCCCGTGATTGGCATCTGCAACGACGAATCGGGCATCTCCTACGACCCCAAGGTGCGCCTGGAAGTGGCGCGCAAGATTGTGGCGCGCGCCGAATCCTACGGCATCAAGCGCGAGGATGTGCTGCTCGACCCGCTGGCGATGCCCGTGGGCGCAGTCAATTCGGCGGGCGCCGACCTCTTCGCGCTGGTGCGCATGATCCGCGAGGAGTTGGGCTGCAACACCGTCTGCGGCGCAAGCAACATCTCGTTCGGCCTGCCCAACCGCCACCTGATCGACGCCACCTTTGTGCCCATGGCCATCGCCGCCGGCATGACGTGCGCGATCACAAACCCGGTTAACGTACAGGTGCGCAGCGCCATCTATGCCGCCGACGTGCTGATGGGCAAGGATGAATCCTGCCTGCGCTATTTGAGCGCGATGCGCGAGCTGGCCAAGGAGGCTGCCGCCGCCGAGGCGAGCGCCGCCGCCGCAGCCGCGACAGCAACCAATGGTGCACCGGCCGCCGCGCCCGCCGCGGCCGGTGAGGGCGAAGACCGCCGCTCGGCGCGCGAGGCACGGCGCGCCGCCCGCGCCGCCCGCGGCGAAGGCTGAGCGCTGCAGGCTGAGCGCTGAGTGCAACTTCAGTTGTGGAAGAGCAAAACGCCGCCGGCTCGCTGGGAGCTGGCGGCCTGCTTTGTGCAACAGCCACGCGAAGCGGCGCGCCGGAGCAAAAAAGGCTCTTTTGCCGTCGGGCCAAGCCGATGTATGCTGAAGGCCGTTCCTCGCGCGCATGCCACCCCATTCTGCGGAATGGGTGGCGCCGGCCCAGCAACCGAACCCTGTGTTCCCGGCTTCCCTGTGCATTTCCCACCGATGCGCAGCCCAGCATGGCTGCGCTGTGGCCGGTTGTGCCGGTTGTGCCGGTTGTGCCGGTTGTGCCGGTTGTGGCGGGCAGCTTCCCTTTTCACTCTCCATTTCGTACGTGAAAATTTGCGCGAACGGCGCGTGGATGTCATACTATCCGCGTTTTAGGCGCCCTGAGCACAACCCATCGGCAGTCCTTGCCCTTGTTTGCAGCACGTTCCCTTGGCCTGATCAGGCTGTGCCGGATTTGTTCGCTTTGTCCGGCAGAGCAAGGGAGACTCCTTGAGCGCACCCGTGCCGGACGTCTTCCCGCCCCGCTCTCAGCCGGCAGTTGCGACGCCACCCCCTCGACTCCAGGCGGCGCCACTGCTCAAGCGGCTCTTCTGGGCGCTGCTGCTGCCTGTGGGGCTGGCGCTGCTGATTGATTGGCAGTTGGGTTCGCTGCCGTGGGTGCTGCTGGCAACCGCCCTGATCTGCATTCCGCTGGCGAGTTTTGTGGTAAGCCGGGCGGCGCTGCGCGACTTTGAACGTGTGCTGGCAGCAGTTGCGCCGCCGGCCACAGAAGAGCCGGCGAGCGCAGAGCAGGAGCGCCGAGTGAACCCGAGGTAGAAGCTGCGACGCTCCCCGTTGCAGTGGCAAGTGCAATACTAGACGTGCAAGACCCTGCAGCACCGTCGTCAGACAGCGCATACGTTTCAGAACACCCGATTCAAAGCACAGCCGATTCACAGAACACCTGATTGCCACCTTTTCCGTACGCAGCGCCGCCCGGCGCACCGCTGTAAACCCGGGTTGCGCCTTGCGGAGCCGAAGCGAGGTCGATGCAATGGCAAACGAGCAGACACCGGGCGCACCCGCAGGCAGCGCCGGCATGCCCCCCGCCCCACAGGCGCCTGTTGAAGCCCCCATGGCCGGGACGACGGCGTCGACCGAACCGCGCCCCGCCGAAGTGCCGGCCGAGGCAACAGATGCGTTGGCGGCGCCCGTGCAGGCTGTGGCCGATGCAGTGGCAGCCGAAGCTGCGCCGGCCAAGAAGGGGATGATGGCCTCACTCACAGGCAACCCGCGGCGGACGATCGGCATTGTGGCGATCCTGCTGGGGTTGGCGATTGGCTTTGTGTGGCCCTCCGTACCGGCGCCCCACGTGGCGCTGGGCGGCGAACCGATCAGCATTCACTGGCCGCAGTGGCTCACCAACTCGATGCTACACACGCTGATCGTCGACGCGATCCTGATCGTGGTGGCGCTGGCCGTACGCGCGAGCCTGAAGCTGGTGCCCGGCGGCCTGCAGAACTTCATGGAGATGGTGATCGAGTACTTCTACGGCCTGGCCGAGCAGATTGCGGGCAAGTCGGCGCGCACCTACTTCCCCTGGATCATGACGATCTTCCTCTTCGTCATCGTCTCGAACTGGACGGGCTTCACGCCTGGCGTCGGCAGCATCGGCTTTGTGCAGACGCACACCGAGCACGAAGAGGGCGCCACCGAAGAGCACTCGAGCCGCTATGCCGGCCAGCTGGCCATGGCCGACGGTAACCTGGTGCTGCTCTCGGGCGCCGAGCTGGCGGCGGCGCAGGAAGAGGGCGAAGCTGCAGAGCACTTTGTGCCCATGCTGCGTGCGCCCACGGCCGACCTCAACGTCACCTTTGCGCTGGCCATCGTCACCATGTTCATGGTCCAGTTTTGGGGTATCCGGGCGCTGGGTGGCTCCTACTTCCGCAAGTTCTTCAACTTCAGCGGCCAGGGCTTCATGCGCGGCATCAACGGCTTTGTGGGCATTCTCGAGCTCATCTCCGAGCTCTCCCGCATCCTCAGTTTTGGCTTCCGACTTTTTGGCAACATCTTTGCAGGCGAAATTGTGCTGGCGACCATGGCCTTCCTGGGCGCCTTCCTCCTGCCGCTGCCCTTCTACATCCTCGAGACCTTTGTGGGCTTTGTGCAGGCGCTCGTCTTTACAATGCTGGCGCTGGTCTTCTTCAGTATGGCCACCGTGGGCCACCACGACCATGAAGAGGGCCACGCCGAGGCGCACTAGGCGCAACCTTCGCAGCAGGGGTGCAGCCGGTGCAGGGATGTTCTTGAGGTTTATCAAACAGTCGCAGAATTCCAAACGTCATTCTTGAAGGAGACTTTCACCATGGATGCAGAGGCGATGAAGCAGTTGGGTGCCGCTCTGGCCATCGGTCTGGGCGCGATTGGGCCCGGCATCGGCATTGGTCTGATCGGTTCGAAGGCGATGGAAGCCATGGGGCGCAACCCCGAGGCCGCAGGCACGGTGCAGACGAACATGATTCTTGCGATTGCGTTCGCCGAATCGATCGCGATCTTCTCGCTGGTGATCGCGCTGCTGCTCAAGTTCGTCTAAACGCGCTCGGCGCCGTCTGGCCAACTGCGCAGTGCTGTGCGCCTGGGCTGATTAGGCTGTGACCCACGTCGCAGCGTCGCAGCCCTGGAGGTCAGCGCCACCCGATGGCCGGCATGCCGGCATCTGAAGAGGAGGCTCCCTTGAGCGGGATTGTCGAAGCGTTCAAGATTGAATGGCCGTTGTTGCTGTCGCAGATCGTCAACTATCTGCTGCTGATTGTGATTCTGTACGCCTTCCTGTACAAGCCGGTGCTGAACATGCTGGCCGCGCGCCGCGAGCGCATTGCCCAGAGCATGAAGGATGCCGAGCGTGTGAGCGCTGCCGCGCAGGAAGCCGAAGCCGAAAAGGCATCCATTCTGCAGGTTGCTGTGCGCGAGGCGCAAGAGGTGCGGGCCCAGGCCACGCGCGACGCCGAGCGGATTGCACAGGATGTGCGTGCCCGCGCCGAGCAGGAAGCCACCGACATCCGCATCAAGGCGCAGGCCGAAGCCAAGGCGCAGGTGGAAGGCGCCCTGAGCGACGCCAACCGCCAGATCGCCGACCTGGCCATCCTTGCCACCGAGCAGCTGCTGGGCCGCGAACTGGCGCGCAAGGATGAGCAGCAGCGGTTTGTGGCCGAATTCCTGGCCCAGCGCAACGGGAGCGCGGCGCGATGAGCGACAAGCAGGCAAAGCTGGGCGCCTATGCGCAGGCCATCATGCAGTTGATGGTAGAGAAGTGGCAGAACGAGCTTGGCCAGGTGCAGGCCGCAATTGCCGCCGACCCTACGCTTGTGGCGCAGTTGAGCGACCCCAGCCAGGACCCTGCTGCCAGCCTTGCCGCGCTCGATCGCGTGCTGCCCGCCTCCGTCAGCAACGAGGCGCGCAACTTCGCCCGCCTGCTGGTGCAGGATGGCGACCTGGGGCTGCTCCCCCTGCTGCCCGCAGCCCTTGCCCAGCGCAGCACGGGACGCAGCGGCCCCTCCAAGGCCGAAGTCACCAGCGCCGTCGCGCTCTCACCCCAGGAACAGGCCGATATCCGCGCAAAGCTCTCCCAAGAGCACGGTGACGGCTTGGCCTTCACCTTCAGCGTCGACCCGGCGCTGCTGGGTGGCCTGCGCGTGCGCGTGGGCGACACCTTGATCGACACATCGGTGGCCAGCCGGCTGGCGCTGCTGCGCGAATCGCTCGCCTCAGTCGTGCGCTGAGAATAGCTGTGCGCTGAGAATAGCTGTGCGCTGCGTGCAGCGCTGCCCGGTTGTTCCGTATGGACCGCCCGCGGGAGGAACGTCTTATGGCTGTACAGACTGAACAGATTACCGATCTGCTGAAGGAGCAGATCCTCAACTTCAAACCCCGCCCCAGCCAGGTAGACGTCGGCGAAGTCATCGAAGTCGGTGACGGTATCGCCCTCATCTCGGGGCTGCGCGGCGCAATGGCCAGCGAGCTCGTCGAGTTCACCAAGACGGGTGTGCTCGGCATTGTGCTCAACCTTACCGGCGATTCGGTAGGCGTCATCATCATGGGCGACTACAGCGAGATCGTCGAAGGTGACCTGGTGCGCAGCACCGGCAAGATCGCCCAGGTGCCCGTGGGTGATGCCGTGGTCGGCCGCGCAATCAACGCCATCGGCCAGCCGATCGACGGCAAGGGCCCCATCGCCAGCGACCGCTTCCGCCTCGTCGAGCGCATCGCCCCCGGCGTGATCAAGCGCCAGCCCGTCAACACCCCGGTGCAGACGGGCATCATGGCCGTTGACTCGCTGATCCCCATCGGCCGCGGCCAGCGCGAGCTGATCATCGGCGACCGCCAGACCGGCAAGACCGCCATTGCCCTCGACACCATCATCAACCAAAAGGGCAAGGACCTGATCTGCATCTACGTCGCGATTGGCCAAAAGCAATCGAGCGTGGCGCAGGTGATGGGCATCCTCGAGAAGCATGGCGCGATGGAGTACACGATCATCGTCAGCGCCAGCGCCGCCGACCCGGCCGCCCTGCAGTACCTGGCCCCCTTCTCGGGCTGCTCGATTGGCGAAGAGTTTATGGAGCAGGGCCGCGACGCCCTGATCGTCTACGACGACCTCTCCAAGCACGCCCAGGCCTATCGCCAGGTCTCGCTGCTGCTACGCCGCCCCCCGGGCCGCGAAGCCTACCCCGGCGACGTCTTCTACCTGCACAGCCGTCTGCTGGAACGCGCCGCGCGTTTGAGCGACGATGCCGGCGGCGGCAGCCTCACCGCCCTGCCCATCATCGAGACGCAGGCCGGCGACGTTTCGGCCTACATTCCCACCAACGTGATTTCGATCACCGACGGCCAGATCTTCCTCGAATCCGACCTCTTCTACGCCGGTATTCGCCCGGCGCTCAACGTCGGCATCTCGGTGAGCCGCGTGGGTGGCGCCGCGCAGACCAAGGCCATGAAGCGTGTGGCCGGCCGCCTCAAGCTCGAGCTGAGCCAGTTCCGCGAGCTGGCCGCCTTTGCCCAGTTCGGCAGCGACCTCGACGCCGGCACCCAGCGCCAGTTGGACCGCGGCCGCCGCATGACCGAACTGCTCAAGCAGGCGCAGTATGTGCCGCTGAGCCTGGACAAGCAGGTGATGAGCCTGTGGGCCGTAGGCAACGGCAAGCTGGATGCGGTGCCCGTGCACCAGGTCAAGGTGTGGGAAGCCGACATGCACAAGTGGATGGATTCCAACAACGCCGAGATCGGCCAGTCGATCCTGCGCTCGAAGGACCTGCAGCCCGAGATCATCGATTCGCTCAGCGTCGCGCTGGACACCTTCAACAGCAGCTGGACGGCGCCTGCCTGAGCAGCGCCCTGTGAGCCGGGGAGCGCAGGGTCGGCTCCCCGCGTGCGGCAAGCAGAAGCAAGCGGCAGCGCGGCGCCCGCAGGGGAGCCGGCTGCCCCCCAGGCCCTGCGCCTGTGGAGTGCTGCGGCTTGCCGTGCGTGCGCACATGCGACGAAACTCTGGAACTTGAGGAGGTTGCCCGTTGGCCAACCTGACGCGCGAAATCCGGCGCCGCATTCGTTCAGTCAAGAGTATTGCCCAGGTCACCAAGGCCATGGAGGCGGTTTCGGCCGCCAAGATGCGCAAGGCGCAGCAGCAGGTGCTCTCGACGCGCCCCTACGCCAGACAGGCGCAGGAGGTGTTGAGCTACATCGCGCGCCTGCCCAACGTCGATTCCGAGCTCAGTCCGCTGCTCAAGCAGCGCGAGCAGGTGCGGCGTGTGGGCATCCTGCTGGTGACGGCCGATCGCGGGCTGGCCGGTGGTCTCAACGCCAACGTCATCCGCGAAACCTACCGCTTCATGCGCAAGCAGCGCGCGCGCGGGGCCAGCGTCGAAGTGGTGACAATTGGCAAGCGGGGGCGCGACTGGCTGCTGCGCTTTGACCCGGTGGTGATGGCCGAGTTTACCGGTTTTCCAGATAACCCCACAGCGGCCCACATCGGCCCGATTACGCGGCTGATGGTCAACCGCTTTACCAGCGGCTACTTCGATGAGGTCTATCTGGCCTATACCACCTTCGAGAACACCATGCGGCAGGTGCCCCACATCGAGCAGTTGCTGCCGGTGAAGAAGCCGGACATGAGCGGCGGCACGACGATGGCGGCCGAGTACATCTTCGAGCCTTCGCCCGAGGCGGTGCTCAACCAGGTGCTCTATGGCTTTGTCGAAGTGCAGATGCTGCAGGCGGTCTTCGAGGCGATTGCGAGTGAGCATTCGGCGCGCATGGTGGCCATGCGCAGCGCAACCGACGCCGCCGCTGAATTGATTGACAACCTGACGCTCGTCTATAACAAGGCACGCCAGGAAGGCATCACCAACGAATTGATGGACATTATTGGCGGCAGCGCTGCACTCGAGTAGCTGTTGCACTCGAGCGCCGGTTGCGCTTGAGCGAATCTGCGCCGCAGCAGCTGCTCTCCAGTTGCCGGCTTGAACGCACGTCCTTGTAAAGGAGGCTCCTCATGGCAGAGCAAATCGTAGGCTCTGTGCAGAGCGTGATTGGCCCCGTGGTTGACTTCATCTTCCCCGACGGCAAGCTCCCCGAAATCTACGACGCCGTCTATGTGACGATGGACGACGGCTTCAGGGCCACCTTCGAGGTGGAACAGCAGTTGGGCGGCAACATCGTGCGCGCCGTCTCGATGGGCAGCACCGATGGCCTGCGCCGCGGCATGCGCGCCGAATCCGAAGGCGCGCCGATCAGCGTGCCCGTCGGCCCGGCCACACTGGGCCGCCTCTTCAACGTCGTGGGCAACACGATCGATAACGAAGCCCCGATCCAGACCGATACCTACGCCCCCATCCACCGCGCGCCGCCCGCCTTCGAAGACCAGAGCACAAAGGCCGAACTCTTCGAGACCGGCGTCAAGGTGATTGACCTGATCGCCCCCTTCACGCGCGGCGGCAAGACTGGCATCTTCGGTGGCGCCGGCGTGGGCAAGACGGTCGTCATTCAGGAGCTCATCCACAACGTGGCCGAGTTCCACAGCGGCTATTCCGTCTTTGCCGGCGTGGGCGAGCGCAGCCGTGAGGGCAACGACCTCATGCGCGAGATGATCGAATCGGGCGTGATCAAGTCGACGGTGATGGTCTTCGGCCAGATGAACGAGCCGCCGGGCGCCCGCCTGCGCGTGGGCCTTACCGGCGTCACCATGGCCGAGTACTTCCGCGACGAAGGGCGCGATGTGCTGCTCTTCATCGACAACATCTTCCGCTTTGTGCAGGCCGGTTCCGAAGTCTCCTCGCTGCTCGGCCGCTTGCCCAGCGCCGTGGGCTACGCACCCACGCTGGGCACCGACATGGGCCAGCTGCAGGAGCGCATCACCTCGACCACGCGCGGCTCCATCACCTCGATGCAGGCCGTCTATGTGCCCGCTGACGACTACACCGACCCGGCGCCGGCCACCACCTTTGCCCACCTCGACGCCACGATCACGCTGCAGCGCTCGCTGGCCGACCAGGGGCTCTTCCCCGCCGTCGACCCGCTGGGCTCCACCAGCCGCATTCTGGACCCGCTGATCGTCGGCGAGGATCACTACCTGGTGGCCCGTCAGGTGCAGCAGACGCTGCAGCGCTATCGCGACCTGCAGGACATTATCGCCATTCTCGGCGTCGAAGAGCTGAGCGAAGACGACAAGCAGGTGGTGCAGCGCGCACGCAAGATTCAGCGCTTCCTCACCCAGCCCATGTTTGTGGCCGCCCAGTTTACGGGCCGCGATGGCCGCCACGTCAAGGTGGCCGACACGGTGCGCGGCTTCAAGGATATTCTGGCCGGCAAGTACGACGACCTGCCCGAGCAGGCCTTCTACATGGTGGGCTCGATTGAAGAGGCGATTGAGCAGGCGGCGCGCATGCGCGCCGGCGCCTAACGCGCCTGTGACTGTTCGCCCCTGCGCTGAGCCGTGATCCTGCCCAAGCAGCGCGACCCCCGCTTGATCACCATCCGCCGCGGGGGGACGCTGACCGACGCCGACCATCGGCTGCTGGCCTTGTGGGCGGCGGCGTGCGCCGAGCACGTGCTGCACCACTTCGCGGCGGTGCAGCCGAACGACCCGCGACCCCGCCAGGCAATTGAGGCGGCGCGGGCGTGGGTGCGGGGCGAGATCAAGATGACGGAGGCGCGCGCGGCGGCCGGCCATGCCAACGCTGCCGCACGCGACCTGAGCGGCGCGGCCCGCCACGCCGCCCATGCCGCAGGGCAGGCGGCCGCCGTGGCGCATGTGGCCGCACACGAACTGGGCGCCGCAGCATACGCCATCAAGGCGGCGCGTGCGGCCGCCCCCGCAGGCGAAGGCGAAAGCGCCGGGCGCCAGGAGTGCCGCTGGCAGCGCGACCAGTTGCCTGCTGCGATTCGTGAGCTCGTCCTCGACGACCAGCGACTGCGCAACGGCATCTGCTGGGTGGTCTTTGATTGCTGACGCCGGGTGGAACAAGAGACCCTGACGCGTGCAGGATGGCTCTGCTGTGCAGGGTGGCTCTGCCGGGAAAGAGGAGGCAGGCATGACGATTCGGGTAGAGATTGTGGCGCTGGACAAGCGTGTGGTGAGCAAGGACGTCGACATGGTGACGCTGCCCGGCATCGAGGGGCAGATGGGCATCCTGCACGGCCACGCACCGCTGCTTTCGCTGCTGGACTTTGGCGAGATCATCCTGCACAACGGCAGCGACGTGCAGTACATCGCCGTCCATGGCGGCGTGGTGGAAGTGCGCCCCGACAAGGTGACGATTCTGGCCGACACGGCCGAGCTTTCGGACGAGATCAGCGAAGAGCGTGCGCGTGCGGCGCTCGATCGTGCCGAGCGACTGCTGGCCGAAAACCCGCAGCCCACGCAGCGGCCGGTGATTCAAGAGGCCGTGCGGCGCAGCAACCTGCGTCTGCGTGTGGCGCAGCGCCGGCGCTCGTCCGGCCCGGTGCACTTCGCCGACAAGCAGTAGGCTCCGGTTCCCTGCAGCATGGGGTTCAGGGCAGGCGCGCAGAAAGAATGGCGGGCACAGGCACCCCCTGTGCCCGTTTGCTTGTCTGTTATGCCCGCTTGCTTGTGTGTTATGCCCGCTTGCTTGTGTGTTATGCCCGCTTGCTTGTGTGTTATGCCCGCTTGCTTGTGTGTTATGCCCGCTTGCTTGTGTGTTATGATCGTGGCTGTTCGCTAGCACAGCATGCGCTTGCATCTGCGCGCGCAAGTGGGCGCTTACCATGCGCACGAATTGCGTATAGACGATTTGAGCCTGTGCAGAACCTGCCCTATAATGGCTGATTGTGGGCTTGGTTCCAAGCTGCCCCAGGCTGCGCGCTGCTTTCGGGAGTGCACACCGGGCAGCGCACGCATGGGCAGGCTCCCCTGTGGCTTTATGCGGCAATGGCCGCCCTTAAGCCGCCCTGCAACAGCGCGGCTGCGAGACTGCTAACCTGGTATGTTTGAAAAGTACATCGGCATCGACTTGGGCACCGTCAACGTGCTGGTGCACGTCAAGGGCCGTGGCATTGTGATGCACGAGCCTTCGGTGGTGGCCATTCGGCCGCGCGACAACACCATGGTTGCCGTCGGCCACGAAGCCTTTGACATGATCGGCCGCTCGCCCGAGAGCATCGAAGTGGTGCGGCCGATGCGCGACGGCGTGATTGCCGACTTTGTCGTCACCGAGGCGATGCTGCGTCACTTCATCCAGTCGGTGGTGGGTGGCAGGCGCACGCTCTTCAAACCCAAGGTGATGATCAGCACGCCGCGCGGCGTAACCAGCGTCGAAGAGCGCGCCGTGCACGATGCCGCCATGCAGGCCGGCGCCGGCGCCGCCTACCTGATCCCCGAACCGCTGGCCGCCGCCTATGGCGCCGGCCTGCCGATTGGGACGCCCACCGGCAACATGGTGGTCGATATGGGCGGCGGCACCACTGAAGCGGCGGTGGTCTCGATGTATGACATCGTTGTCTGGAGCAGCGTGCGCGTGGGCGGCAACCGCTTCGACGAGTCGATCATCAACTACGTGCGCAAGAAGTACAACCTGCTCATCGGTGAATCGACGGCCGAGGAGATCAAGATCGCCATCGGCAGTGCGCTGCCCATGGAGCAGGAGCGCAGCGTTGAGGTGCGCGGCCGCGACCAGGTGACAGGCCTGCCCCGCATTATGCAGTTGGCGAGCAGCGAAGTCACCGAAGCCATGGCCGAACCGCTGCAGGCCGTCGTCAGCACGGTGCGCGCCACGCTCGAAAAGACGCCGCCCGAACTGGCCGCCGACATTATCGACCGCGGCATGGTGTTGACGGGTGGCGGCGCCCAGTTGCGCAACATCGCGCAGCTGATTACGCAAGAGACGGGTGTGCCGGCCTATGTGGCCGAAAACCCGATTGCCTGTGTGGCGCTCGGCGCCGGCCGGGCGCTCGAAAACTACGAGATCATGCGGCGCAGCCTGCCGCCTGTGCCAAACTAGGGGATTCACGTTGGGGTCTCCCGGCCCGTGTGACCCCCGCCGTTCGTACGATGGAGCCTGCGGTCTTCATCCTGGAAAATGTCCCGGCCCGCATATCGGGCAGATTGTTCGGTATCCTTGCGCTCTTGTTCATACTGCTGCAACCCCCGAACCTGCCTCCGCCTACAGCGCGCATCCGGCTCCTTCGCCGGTGGACCATCTGCCCCGTGCAGAATGAGTTGCACCATCAACCGAGGCTGACATGACCCGTTCCACCATCAAGACTGCCGGCGCGCCCGCTGCGCTTGGCCCCTACTCGCAGGCCGTCAAGGCCGGCGGTCTGCTCTTCTGCGCCGGCCAGCTGGGTTTGGACCCGGCGACGTCGGAGCTGGTTCCAGGCGGCGTCGAGGCGCAGGCCGAGCAGGCCATGCGCAACCTTGCCGCGGTGCTCGAAGCCGGCGGCAGCAGCTTTGGCCGCGTGGTGAAGACGGTGATCTTCCTGGCCAACATGAGCGACTTTGCCGCCGTCAACGGCGTCTATGCGCGCTCGTTCGAAGGTATCGAACCGCCGGCGCGCAGCACAGTGCAGGTGGCGGCGCTGCCTAAGGCCGGCCTGGTTGAAATCGAGATGATCGCGCTCTGCGACTGAGCAGAGACGCGCCCTCTATCTGCCGTAACGCTGTACTGCCGGCTGCCGAATCCTTGATTTGGCCCCGGCGCGACGCCCCGGCCCACCACCCCAGCCTACCGCGCTGGGGCAAGGCGCTGGCAGCGTCGACCCCCCTGGGTACTGATTGCCCGAGCGGTCTCGGGCAAGGAAAATCGCTCACAGGCGACCCCAACCGACCCTGTGCGCATGCGTTGCACGGGCAGTTCTGTCATCTTTTCAAGGAGTCTTTCGTCGTATGACCAGCTCAGAAGCTCTTGCAGGCGCACCCGCCGCCACCATCGCAGCCGAAGCCCCGGCAATCCACCCCATGCAGGCCTTGCTCGACGAGATCGATCGCTCGCTGCAAGAACCGCAAACCGGCGAAATCCGCAATGGCATCATTGTGGACAAGCGGCCGAATGAAGTGCTCGTTGACATTGGCTTCAAGTCCGAAGGCATTGTTTCTGGTCGCGAAATCGAGCGCGTCGGCGACTATTTCAGCTCGCTCAAGGTGGGTGATTCCATTCCTGTCTTCGTCATGCGCGAGGACCGGGAAGGCACGGTGCAGCTGAGTATCAGCCGCGCGCTGGCCGAAAAGGATTGGGACACCGCCGAAGAGCTGATGAAGTCGCAGGCCATTTTCGACGCCGTGGTTGAGTCCTTCAACCGGGGCGGCGTCATCGTCAAGCTGGGCCAGGTGCGCGGCTTTGTGCCTGCCAGCCAGCTCGTGAGCGGCGTGCAGGCCGCCGCCGGCATGGACGAGGCCTCGGAAGACCGCTGGTCGAGCCTCAACGGCAACGGCCTCAAGCTCAAGGTCATCGACATCGACCGCAAGCGCAACCGGCTGATCCTGAGCGAGCGGCTGGCCATGCGCGAGTGGCGCCGCAAGCAGAAGGAGCAGCTGCTCGACGCGCTGAAGGAGGGCGACATCTACGATGGCGTCATCAGCAGCATCGCCGACTTCGGCGCCTTTGTGGACCTGGGCGGAGCCGACGGCCTGATCCATCTGAGCGAGCTGAGCTGGAACCGCGTCAATCACCCCGGCGAGGTTGTGAAGGTGGGCGACAAGGTGAAGGTGCAGATTCTGAGCATCGACACCGACCGCCGCCGCATCGGCCTGAGCATGCGCCGCCTGGCGCCGCAGCCGTGGGAAGTGGTGAGCAACACCTACGAGGTGGGCCAGGTTGTGCGCGGTCGCATCACCAAGCTGGTGAACTTCGGCGCCTTCGCCCGTATCGGCGACAGCGGCGTCGAGGGGCTGATCCACATCAGCGAGCTTTCGGACCGCCGCGTGAACCACCCCAAGGAGGTGGTGAATGAGGGCGAAGAGTACGACCTGCGCATCATCCGCATCGACAGCGACAAGCGTCGCCTGGGCCTGAGCCTGAAGCAGGCGCTGCCGCCCGAAGCCGCCGGCGACCTGGACTGGCAGATTGCCCCCAGCGACGCCGCCGACGAGCCCGTTGCCGCCCCGGTGGCCGAGGCTCCTGTGGCCGCCGTCGAAGCTGTGGAAGAGGCCGCCCCCGTCGCCGAGGAGATGGTGGCCTAACCCCCACCCCGCCCGGCCGAACCGAAGAAAGAAGAGCAGCCGCCTCAGCAATGGGGCGGCTGCTCTGTTTGACAGGAGTCTCTGGAAGCTGTCGCGCTTTGACTCATCAGTTCAGAACAATGGTTGGAACGATTTCGCGAAGCCGACTATACTCTCTGCAGAGTTGGCGGGCGATCATGCAAATCGGAACTCCGATTTCATCTTTTTCTCGCTAGATTCTCCCAGCTTCCAGGGCGTGGATGCTTATGAGTTCCACACTCTCATTGTTCGCCATGTCTGCTCCTATCAATGGCATTGCTGTGCCACACGCTATCGGGCGAAGCTTTCGACCGGATGCAAGAATCGTCCTCTATACGGGCGATGTGCTCGCATATCTCCGCACAATCCCTGACGAAACAGTGCGACTGATTGTGTCGTCGCCTCCCTATAACCTGGGCAAAGAATACGAATCACGCGTCTCGATTGGCGCCTATCTGCGGTCTCAGCTACCAGTCCTGGAGGAACTCAATCGCGTACTTCGCTCAGACGGAAGTATCTGTTGGCAAGTCGGTAACTTCGTCGAAGCTGGAGAGGTCTTCCCTCTTGACATCTATTACTACCCGATGTTCAAGGAACTTGGCCTACAGCTTCGCAACCGGGTAGTTTGGGGTTTTGGCCATGGCTTGCATGCCTCGCGACGATTCTCTGGGCGTTATGAGACACTCTTGTGGTTTTCCAAGACCGATAACTACCTGTTCAATCTTGATCCAGTACGTGTGCCTGCCAAGTATCCTGGCAAGCGGCACTACAAGGGACCCAAAGTCGGACAGCCTTCGGGTAATCCTTTAGGCAAGAATCCCTCTGACGTATGGGAAGTGATGCGGGAAGAGTGGGAGTGTGGCTACTGGGACATTCCAAATGTGAAATCAAATCACCCGGAAAAGACAGAGCATCCCTGCCAGTTTCCAGTAGAGCTTGTCGAGCGTTGCGTACTCTCGATGACCGAAGCAGACGACTGGGTGCTTGATCCTTATGCAGGAGTTGGCACCACAATTATCGCTGCCATTCGTCATGGTCGGCGTGGGATGGGAAGTGAACAGGATGCCCAATATGTCGCTCTGGCAGAAGAGCGAATCGGGCAAGCGATCAACGGGACACTGAGAATCCGCAAGCTCGGGACACCTGTTCACGAGCCAACGGGGCGCGAGAAGGTCTCACAAGTACCCGAGACCTGGAAGAAGCCAAACGAGAAGCTCACGCTCTTCGACACTGAGAATGGGGTATGACTCATGCGCGTTGGCGGCATCTTCTCGTTCAAAAACGGCCAAGAGGCAATTGAGCGCGCCCATGCGAGCGAACTCGAAGACGTATTGAGGGCGATTAGGTCTGTCGACGCAGATTCGCTTGCCAAGAAGATCAGCAGTGAGAAGACGATGGTTGGTCGTGAACTCTACGACCCGAAAGGGATGAACCGTGCGATTGCGCTAGAGTTCGGCGAGTTGGGTTGGAAGAACCACAAAGTTGTATGCGGCTACCCCGATAACTACTACACACCGGACTATAAGCCAAAGGTAGCAGCGAGGCCCGCCTTTCGCGACATGGATTTCGTCAAGAATCGTGTAGGCGTTGAAGTTCAGCTCGGCAAGTATGCCTTTATGGTCTACAACGTCTGCGCCAAGATGACGATCTTCCACAACCAGGGTCTGATTGACGTCGGTATTGAGATCGTGCCGCTGAAGGAGCTTGCCCTTCAGATGTCATCAGGGGTTTCGTACTTTGAGCAGATCGTCTGGGATTTGGAACAACGAGGCGTTGCGGACATCGATATTCCGGTGCTGGTTCTTGGGATCGTACCCTGAAATCAGCCACTATCGTGCAAAGTACTGTCCAACCGATCATCCAACCGATCAAATGTAGCTCTTGGATCGCAGCCGCCTCAGCAATGGGGCGGCTGCCTCTTCGTCTCTGTGGCAGGCGGATTCGTCTCACCCCTCCAGCGCGAGAATCACGACGCGGCGCTTGCCGACCTGAAAGCGTTCGATGCGGCGGTAGGCGGGGTGCTGCGCCTTCTGCCCCTTGTCCGATACGAGGCCAACCACCGCGCCCGGCTTGAGCACGGCGCGCAGCGCGTCGAGGAGCGCCCTCAACTCATCGCCGGCCGCGCTGGACAGCGTGGCGGCGGCTGGACTGTTGCCCTGCCAATGCGCATGCAGGCCGTAGGGCACGTCGGCCACCACCACGTCCACCCGCGCCGGGCCGAGCGCGGCGGCAAGCGCGGCGCCGTTCAGCGCATTTGCCACCCACAGGCCAGTCTCGAGCCGGCGGCCCTGCAGCCCGCTTTCGAGCCGGCTGCGCAGCGCGCGTGCAGAAGTCAGCGCGTCCTGGTGCGACTGTTTGCCGAAGGCTTCGGCCCGCTGTGCAAGCTCGGCGGCGCGTGCGTCCAGTCCCTCCGGGATCAGCAGCTGCAGGTTGCGGCGCGCCACCTGCGCCACTGCGGGGTCGATCTCTACGGCCAGCAGACTCTGCAAGCGCCGGGCATGGAGCAGCCCCAGCACCGTCAGATGGTAGCCGGCGCCGCAGCAGGGGTCCAGCAGCTGCAGCGGTGCGCCCTGCGCAGTGGGCGGCAGCGCGGCCAGGCAGCGCTGGAAGAGTTCATCGGCAAGGCGCACGGGCAGCGCCGGGGCGCCGGGCAGTGCGTGCAGCACACGCCCGCTTGCCAGGTCGCTCGCATCCTGCCTCTCAACGGCAAACCGGTAGCTCATCGTCTCATCTCGGCATCGGACATTCTGCGCGACAATTGTCGCGCAGAATGTCCGATGCGGCCTTCCTGCGCGGCGCTCGTTCTGCGCCCTCCCCCATCTGGGTAGCCTATTTCCCACCCAAATGGCGTGTTGACAATGGGGTTCGGCGCTTATTACAATACTCCCGCACTCAGTTTCTGCTGCGGCCGACGCGCCGCTGCACGTGTGCGTCCCCACCACGACCGAGTCCTCTTGCCGGTCTCCTCCGGAACTCGGTTGCTCGCAAAAGCGTACAGGCCATCTGGCTCCACCCGGCCGCCCACGCGCCGGCTTTGCGGAACCATCGTTACGGCCTCCCCGTCCCTTCAGTGCTACACTGAATCTGCCCTTCGTCCCAGCCTTCCGCTGGATACCTGCATCGGGAATTGACTGACCTGCAAGGACTGAACCATGTCTGACAAGCTGGATCGCTTCACCAAGCGTGCGCGTCGCGTACTGACGCTGGCCCAGGAAGAAGCGGTGCGCCTGAACCACAACTATATCGGCACCGAGCATCTGCTGCTGGGGCTGGTGCGCGAAGAGAACGGCGTCGCCGTCAAGGTGCTGCGCGAGCTGGGTGTCGAGCCCAACCAGGTCATCCGCGCCGTCGAACGCACTGTGGGCCGCGGCGAGCGGCCGCCCTTTGGCAAGCCCACGCTCGCCCCGCGCACCAAGCGCGTGATCGAGTTGGCGGTGGACGAGGCGCGCCTCATGGGCCACCACTATATCGGCACCGAACACCTGCTGCTGGGCCTTGTGCGCGAGGGCGAAGGCATCGCCGTCAACGTCCTGCGCGGGCTCGGCATCAACCTCGACCGCGTGCGCACGCAAACCGCACGCAACATCCTGCAAACCCAGGCCCAGTCCAAGGAGAAGCAGAAGAAGGAGTCCAAGACGCCGCTGATGGACCAGCTGGGCTACGACCTCACGGCCGCCGCCGAAGAGGGCAAGCTCGACCCCGTGATCGGCCGCCAGAGCGAGATCGAGCGGCTGATCCAGATCCTCAGCCGGCGCACCAAGAACAACCCGGCGCTGATCGGCGAGCCCGGCGTGGGCAAAACTGCCATCGTCGAAGGGCTGGCGCAGCGTATCATCGAAGGCGACGTGCCCGAACCGCTGCTTAACAAGCGGCTGCTGATGCTTGACGTGGGCAGCCTGGTGGCCGGCACCATGTACCGCGGCCAGTTCGAAGAGCGGCTGAAGAAGGTGATCGAAGAGGTCATCCAGTCGGCCTCGATCCTCTTCATCGACGAAGTGCACATGCTGGTGGGCGCAGGCGCCGCCGGCAGCAGTGTGGATGCCGCCAACATCCTCAAGCCCGCGCTCAGCCGCGGCGAGCTGCAGGTGATCGGGGCGACCACGCTCGACGAGTACCGCAAGCATATCGAGAGCGACGCCGCACTCGAGCGCCGCTTCCAGCCCATCCTCGTCGGCGAACCGTCGATCGAGGAGACGGTGGCCATCCTCAAGGGCGTGCGCGCCCGTTACGAGGACCACCACAAGCTGCTGATCACCGATGAGGCGATCGACGCCGCTGCCCACCTGGCCGCACGCTACGTGCCCGATCGCTTTATGCCCGACAAGGCGATCGACCTGATCGACGAGGCCGGCAGCCGTGTGCGCATGTACAAGGCGCCTTATGCCGCTAACCTGCGCGAGACCTTCATCAACCTCAAGAAGCTGCAGAAGCAGAAGGAAGAGGCGCTTGACACGCAGCGCTTCGACGATGCCATCGACCTGCGCTACCGCGAGGTGGAGCTGGAGGCCAAGCTCGCCGAACTGCGCGAGGGCTGGAACGAAGCCGCCAACCAACCCAAGGTGACCGCATCGGACATTGCCGAGGTGGTGGCGATGTGGACCGGCGTCCCCGTGAGCCGCATTGCCGGCGAGGAACGCGAGCGGCTGCTGGAGATGGAGAAGGTGATGCAGCAGCGCGTGATCGGGCAGGAGGAGCCGATCAAGGCGATCTGCAAGGCCGTGCGCCGCGCGCGCGCCGGGCTGAAGGACCCGCGCCGGCCCATCGGCACCTTCATCTTCCTAGGACCCACGGGCGTGGGCAAGACGCTGCTGGCCAAGACGCTGGCCGAGTACATGTTCGGCAGTGAAGAGGCGTTGATCAAGCTCGACATGAGCGAGTTCATGGAGCGCCACAACGTCAGCCGGCTGGTGGGCGCGCCTCCGGGCTATGTGGGCTATGAAGAAGGCGGCCAGCTGACCGAAGCAGTGCGCCGCCGCCCCTACTCGGTGATCCTGCTCGACGAGATCGAGAAGGCGCACCCCGAAGCCTTTAACATGCTGCTGCAGATCATGGAAGATGGCTACCTGAGCGATGCCAAGGGGCGCCGCGTCGATTTCCGCAATACGCTGATCCTGATGACCAGCAACATCGGCGCCAAGGTGATTCAGGGCGCCAACAAGCTGGGCTTCGCCATCACGCGCGAGGACAACGAGCAGCGCGAGCAGGAATACGAGACGATGAAGGCCAAGGTGATGGAGGCGCTGAAGAAGACCTTCCGCCCCGAATTCATCAACCGCCTGGATGGCATCATGGTCTTCCGCAGCCTGGCACGCGACGAGATCGCCCAGATCGTCGAGCTCGAGCTCAAGCCGCTGCGCCTGCAGTTGATGGAGCAGGACATGAAGCTTGAGCTGACCGCCGAGGCCCGCCTGGCGCTGGCCGAAGCCGGCTTCGACCCCGACTATGGCGCCCGCCCGCTGCGCCGCGCGATTCAGAACCGCGTGCAGGACGCGCTGAGCGAAGGCGTGCTGGCCAACCGCTTTGTGCCGGGCGACACGGTGCAGGTGGACTACCGCGAGATCGAGAAGGATGGCAAGAAGGTGAAGGATTTCGTCTTCGAGGTGACAGAACACCGCGAGGTCGAGGCGCCCAGCACCCCTGCCACTGAGGAGCTCGAGGTGCTGCTGCAGTAGCGGCAATCCTTGGATCAGGGAGACGGCGGCCCGCGCGGGTCGCCGTCTTTGTTTGCCGCCCTGCCGCCCCCGGCGTATGATCGCGGCATCTATCACCGCTGCCGGCAAGGCGGCAAGCAGAGAGGGTGCAGCGTGGAAACAACAGTAAACAGCACGCGCGAACGCGTGGGCTTTGTCGGGTTGGGGATCATGGGCCAGGGCATGGCGCGTAACCTGCTTGCCGCCGGCTTTCCGCTCACAGTGTGGAACCGCACCGCAGCGCGCATGCAGCCGCTGGTAGAGGCCGGCGCCGTCGCCGCCGACTCTGCCGCGGCGTTGGCTGCCGCGTGCGACATCATCATCACCTGCGTCAGCGACACGCCGGACGTCGAATCGGTTGTGCTGGGCGCAGAGGGGATTGCCGCCGGCGCGCGTGCCGGCGCGCTGCTCATCGATTGCAGCACGATCAGCCCGCAGGCCACGCGCACGCTGGCCGCCACCCTGGCCGCGCAGGGTGTCGACCTGCTCGACGCGCCCGTCAGCGGCGGCAGCGAGGGCGCGGCCAAGGGCACGCTCAGCATCATGGTGGGCGGCAGCGCCGAAGCATTTGCGCGTGCGCTGCCCGTCTTCCAGGCCATGGGCAAAACAATTACCCACGTGGGGCCGGTGGGCGCCGGGCAGACGGTGAAGCTGGTGAACCAGGTGCTTGTGGTGGGCAACTGCCTGGCCATGTGCGAAGCGCTGCTGCTGGCCCAGGCCGGCGGCGTAGATCTGCAGAAGACCTACGACGCCATTAGCCAGGGCGCCGCGGGCAGCTGGATGTTCACAAACCGCGCGCCGCAGATCATGCGCCGCGACTGGCGCCCCGGCTTCACCATCGACCTGCAGCAGAAGGATCTGCGCCTGGTGCTGGAGGCCGCGGGCGAGCTGGGTGTGCCGCTGCTGGGCACCTCGCTCATCTCCTCGCTCTACCGCACGCTGCAGGCGCACGAACTAGGCGCCGAGGGCAACCACGCCCTGATCAAGGCGCTCGAAAACCTCTCGGGCATCACCGTGGGCGCCGGCGCGCCGGGCTAACTGCGCAGATCGGCGAAACCGCGGCGCGCTCTTTGCGTAGTGCATTCTGGAGGGTGCGCGCCCCTGCACGGTGCTGCGCGGTGTACCGCGTGCCCCCATTCTTGATGTGCACCATTGCTTGCTTCAAGTTACAATGCGCTCAGGGAATTGCAGAGGGTCGTCGCCGCCTCGCCGCACAACCGCCTCATGGTGCGCTCACCCCTGAGCCGCACTGCCGGTCCGCTTCGCCGCACCATCACTCTCCCGCTTGCGCGAGAGTCCTCGCCGCTGCTCCAGCGAATACCGGTCCCAATCCCAGGCAAGAGGGCGCCTGTTTGCCCCCGTGCTCTTTGCGCGCGGTCGCCGGTTTGGCGCGCTGCGTTCCCTCCCATGTGCCGCGCACGGCCGCGCAGTAGAGCAAAGAGCGGCGCGCTGCGGCGCAAGCTGTATCAATCGCCCAACCTGTGGCGAGCACGTTATCGTGACTGGATGGATTGCCCCTATGTGGAAATGGATTGTTGGCTTGCTTGTGGTGGCAGGGCTGGCCTTTGGCGGCTGGTACTACTATCAGAACGTCTATCTGCCCCAGCAGACGGCCGCCGCTGAACCTGCATTCGAAACGATGGTGGTGAACCGTGGCCCGATCGACGCCACGGTGAACGCCACCGGCAGCATCGAACCCGAGTCGCAGCTCTCGCTCCAGTTCCGCAACCCGGGGCGCGTGGCAAATGTCCTCGTCAGCGAAGGGCAGGCGGTGGAAGAGGGCCAACTGCTGGCCGAGCTGGAGACGACCGACCTCGCGCTCGCCGTCGCCCAGGCCCAGGTGAACCTCAAGATTGCCGAGGCGCAGCTGGCCAAACTCGAGACGCCCCCCGACGAAGACGACATCCTCGCCGCGCAGGCCGCGGTGGAGGTTGCCCAGAGCAGCGTGGCCGGCGCCGAAGCCGGGCTGGCCGCCGCACGCGCCAGCTACGGCGACCTCTTCGCCGAGACCTCGGCCGCCCAGCGCCAGGTGAACGAAGCCAACCTGCGCCAGGCCGAAGTCAACCTGCGCCAGGCCCAGTCGGCCTACGACCAGGTGAAGGAGCGCGCCGACATCGGTACGCTGCCCCAGTCGCAGCAGCTGCAGTCGGCCACGCTTGCCTACGAGGTTGCCCTTGCGCAGGCCGACCTCGCCGAAACCGACCCCACCGGCGCGCAGACGGCCGCCGGGCTCAACCAGATCGCGCAGGGAGAGCTGGGCGTGCGTCAGGCGCAGGCCAACCTGATCCAGGCGCAGAACAACCTCTCGACGCTGCTCGAAGGCCCCAGCGATGAGGACCTAGAGATCGCCCGCGCCCAAGTGCAGCAGGCGCGCATTAGCCAGCTCTCGGCCGAAAACAGCCTTGCCAACGCCCAGCTGGTGGCGCCGATCGATGGCGTGGTCAGCGTGATCAACGTGCGCCAGGGCGAGCTCTACAGCGGCGCGCTGCCGGCGATCACCCTCTCCAACCTCGACACCTTCCACATGGATGTGCTGGTCGACGAGATTGACGTGCGCCAGGTGGCCGTGGGCCAGCCTGTGACGATCCGCGTCGATGCCTTTGGTGACGAGGAGCTGACGGGCCAGGTGACGCAGATTGCGCCCACGGCCGATAACGTCGCCGGTGTCATCGCCTACCAGGTGACGATTGTGCCCGACGCGACCGAGCTGCCGCTGCGCGCCGGCATGAGCGCCACCGCCAGCATTACCACCGCCGATGTGCCCGATGCCGTGCTGGTGCCAAACCGCTTCATCACCATCGATCGTGATTCGGGGCTGGCCTACGTCTACCGCGTAGTGGCCGGCTCGCCGGCGCTGCAGGAGGTGACCATGGGCTTGCGCAACGAACGCGAGAGCCAGATTGTGGCCGGGCTGAACGAGGGCGACGAGGTTGCGCTCGTCACCGCCACCACGGCCGAACAGCTGCGCGACGTGATGTTCGGCGGCGGCAACTAAAGCGAACCCGCGCTGAGAACGGCAACTGCTCAACGCGAGGGCGCAAGGAGCCGCAAGGGCGCAATGAAGGACGCAAGGAAGGGCGTTTGAACGCGACTTCCACTGCGGTATCACTGTAGACGTACGTCACCCACCATCGCTGGAGCCGGCTTGCGCAAGCGCCGCAGCTCCCCTCTTCCTGGCGAACCCATTGACCTGACGGCGCAGCGCGGCCGGGCAGGCAGGTAACCAATATTCATGGCCGACACCAACAAACCTACCACGCCCTCACCGGCTGATAAGCCCGGCGCCGCCCAGAAGCCCGACCCCTACGCGCTGCGCTACGGTGGCGAGCCGCTGCCGCCCCCTGCGCCGCGTGTGACGGCGTTGACGGGGCGACGCCCACTGCCGCCGACCGCAAGCGCCGCGCCCAAGGCACTGCCTGGCCCAACTGCGCCGCCTGTCGCCAAGCCCAAGGCACCGACAAGCGCCGCGGCACCGACAAGCGCGGCCGCCAAGCCCGCGGCGAGCGCGCCGGTCGCCTCCACGGCTGCACCCGCCAAGCCCGCCACCAATGGACCAGTGGCCAACGGCCCGCGTCCCAACCCGCTGACGGCGCGCCACGCGCTGCCCACGGTGGCCGTCATCCGCCCCGTAGAGCCGCCGCTGGAGAAGCCGGCAGCCATCCCAAGCGCTTCTGAGATTGCGGCGCCGGCAGCTGAAACGCCGCCGGCTCTTGTCCCAACCGAAACTCCTGCTGCCGAAGCACCGGCGTCTGCCGCGCCGCAACACCCTGCGCCGATCGCGCCCAAGGCCGTGCCCCAGCCCGAACCCCATGCCGCGGCTCTCCCCGGCGCCGCATTCGCCTTCCTGAGCCCGGCGCAGCGCGCGCGCGTGGCCGAGCAGCGCGCACCTGCGGTCGTTGCCCCGGCCGCGCCGGTGGCGCCTGCGCTGGCCGCTGCCGCCATGGCTGCGCTGGCGCACAAGCGCAGAGAAACGCCGCCGCCGGCCGCTGTCGAGCTTGCTGTTGCGCCAGTGGCTGCGGTCACAGGCGGAGTTGTGGTCACAGGCGAAGCAGCGCCCGCCCCAGCGCGGAGTGGCGCCGACATGGCCGCCGCGGCTGCAGTGGGCGCGCCCTCGCTTGCCCACCCGCCAACGCATGCGCCGCACGTGGAAGAAGCCCCAGCCCAGCCTGCCGCGCCCGCCGAGAATCTGCCTGCGCCTGCTGCGGTGCGAGCTGCCGTCGCGGCGGCCGCCCTGCCCGGCCCGCACACCGGCGAAGCGCCCGTGATCGCCGTGCGCGGCATCACCAAGGTCTACACCATGGGCGACGTCGAGGTGCACGCCCTGCGCGGCGTTGACCTCGACATCTACCCCGGCGAGATGACCGCAATCATGGGCCCCAGCGGCAGCGGCAAATCGACGCTAATGAACATCATCGGCTGCCTGGACGTGCCCAGCGGCGGCGCCTACCTGCTCGACGGCGAGGACGTCAGCCGCATGAGCGACGACCAGCTCGCCGCCGTCCGCAGCCGCAAGATCGGCTTCGTCTTCCAGAGCTTCAACCTGCTCGCCCGCACCTCGGCGCTGGCCAATGTCGAGCTGCCCCTGCTCTATTCAGGCGAGGGCAGCCGTGTGCGCCACAAGCGCTCGCGCGAGGTGCTCGATCTGGTGGGGCTGGGCACGCGCATGCACCACAAGCCCAACGAACTTTCGGGGGGCCAGCAGCAGCGCGTGGCCATCGCCCGCGCCCTGATCAACGAGCCCGCCATGATCCTCGCCGACGAGCCGACGGGCAACCTTGACACCAAGACGAGCGTCGAGATCATGGAGCTCTTCCAGCGGCTCAACCAGGAGCGAGGTATCACAATCATCTTCGTGACCCACAACATCGAGACGGCCGACTACTGCCACCGCGTGGTGCATGTGCGCGACGGCCATGTAGAGCGCGACGTGCGCCACCAGCCCAGGGCCGGCATCTATCGCGACCTGCTGCCCGACGACCTGGAGATCGAGGCCCTGCGCGCGCCCGTGGCCGACGGCTCGCATGTGGCTGCGCTCTCGCTGCCCGAGAACAAGGCCGGCGCTGAAGATGGCGCAGGCGAAAATGGCGGGGTGCGCGCATGAAGCTGGTGGAATCCTTCCGGGTGGCGATGCGCGCGCTGGCGGCCAACAAGCTGCGCAGCGTGCTCACCATGCTGGGCATCATCATCGGCGTCGGCGCCGTGATTGCGCTGATGTCGATCGGCCGCGGCGTCGAAAAGTACATTACCGACCAGTTTGCCGGCCTGGGTAGCAACCTGCTCTTCCTCGTCCCCGGCCAGCTTGACGAGTTGGACCCGGCCACCGCCGGCCAGGGCGGCCTTGAGCTCTTTACGCTCTCCGACGCACTGGCGATCAGCGACCAGTCGCGCGTGCCCGACGTGGTGGCCGTCGCCCCCGAGTTCTCGGGCAACGCCACCGTTACGCGCGGCGAAAACGACATGCGCGTCTCGGTCACCGCCACCACGCCCGATTTCCCTGAAGTACGGGCGTGGGATGTGACGCAGGGCACCTTCTTTACGCAAGATGACTTCGACACCCGCGCCCGCGTCGTGCTGCTCGGCTCCGAAGCCTACAACCAGCTCTTTGAGCCGGGCGAGTACCCCATCGACCAGACGGTGCAGGTCAACAATGTGATTTTTCGCGTCATTGGGGTAATGGAAGAGAAGGGCGGCGCCGGCTTCGGCGGCAATCTCGACGAGGCAATCTTTGTGCCGCTGAGCACCGCCCAGGACCGCATCTTCCGCAACAAGACGGTGAGCGGCGACTACACCGTAAGCGTGATCTATGCCAACGTTGCCGACAGCGAACGCATGAACGATGCATCGACCCAGATCACCGAGCTGATGCGTGAGCGGCGCGGCATCCGCTACCTCGACAGCGACAACTTCTCGGTGCTGAGCCAAAGCGACGTGATTTCGGTCTTTGGCGACATCGTGGGCGCGCTGACGATCTTCCTGGGCGCGATTGCCGGCATCAGCCTGCTGGTGGGCGGCATCGGCATCATGAACATCATGCTCGTCAGCGTCACCGAGCGCACGCGCGAGATTGGGCTGCGCAAGGCGGTGGGCGCCAAGCGGCGCGACGTGCTCTTTCAGTTTCTGGTCGAGGCGGTTTCGCTTTCGGTACTGGGCGGCGCGATCGGCATCACGCTGGGCGTCGTCGGCGCCTATGCGATCAGCACCGCCTTCGACGCCTTCGATGCCGTGGTGGGCGTCGATGCCGTGCTGACGTCGCTGCTCTTCTCCATGGCGGTGGGGCTCTTCTTCGGCATCTACCCGGCGTTCCGCGCCAGCCGCCTCAACCCGATCGATGCGCTGCGTTATGAATAGCCAAGTGCTTGTGCGGCGCGGCCGGATGGCGAGGGCCGCAGCCGGCTTTGCCGCGCTGAGCGCGCTTGTGGGGCTGGCGGGCTGCAGCGGCGCCATTGCGCCCACGCCCACAGCCATTCCCGCCGACGTCGCCCGCCCCGAACAGTCGACGCCCGTCTTTTCGACCGATGCGCCCCGCTTTCGCCTGAGCACGGAGACGCCCGAGGCGATCTTCATTACGCCCACGCCGGCGCGCGACGTGGAAGCGCTGGCTGCGCTGCCTCCCGCCGGCCCCAGTCAGGGCGAGCTGCTCAAGGCGCTGCTGATGAACCAGCCACCCTCGGCCATGGGCATCACCAGCGGCGGTGTGACGCTGCTGGCCGCGCCGGGCGGCGGTGAGGCGGTGGCCTCGGTGCCGGGCGCGACCACGCTCACGGTCACCGGGCGCTCGGCCGATGGCGCCTGGCTGGCCGCCTTCACAAGCGAGGCGTTGGCGGGCTGGGTTCCCGCAAGTTCGCTCGTGCTCTTTGGCGAGGCGGACCTGCAGGTGGTGGCGGACGCCTTCTCGCCGGCGCCGGTGGCAACCATGCTGGCCGAGGCCATGATCCCGGTCTCGACGCCGATGGCCGCCTTCTTCGCCGCGCTCACCGCAACGCCCGAGCCGCCTGCCGATACGACACCCGCGCCCGAAGCCGACGCTGAAGTACCCTCTGCTGGCGCCGAACCGGAGATCGCCGGCGGCGAGAGCGTGCTGCTGGGCGCGGTGACAGCAGACGGCAACGTCAACCTGCGCGCCACGGCCAACGCGGCGGGGGTGGTGGTCGCCTCGCTGCCCGCAGGCTCCGAGCTGGTGGCCGTGGGACGCAGCGAGGCCGGCGACTGGCTGCGTGTGCGCACGCCGGCCGGCGACGGCTGGGTGGCCGCCGCGCTGGTCATGCTCGAAGGTGACGCCGCTGCGCTGCCTGTGGCGCCGGCGCAATAAGTGCTTCGACCGAGAGAGAAGAAGAGGCCCGGCCGCACCGACGCGGCCGGGCCTTCTCTTTGCCTGGAACGGGTGGATGAGCGGACGCGCCTACTCTGTGCTCTGCAGGCGGGCGCGCACGAAGGCCAGCAGCGCGTCGGCCTCGCTCGCGGGCAGCCCGCCGCCCTGGGCAAAGTCGGGACGGCCGCCGCCGCTGCCGCCCGCGCGCTGCAGCGCCTCGCGCAGCAGGTTGCCCATGTGCTGCGGCAGGCTTGCACTGCGCGCAAAGGCCAACTGCAGCGTTCCCTCTGCCGCGCCGGCAAGCAGCACGTAGAGCCCCGGCGGCTGCGGCGCCTGTTCCAGCAGCAGGTTGGCCAGCTTGCGCAGCCCGGCCGCATCCAGGTCGTCGCGCTGGGCGCAAACCAGGCGCGGCGAGCCCTCCCCGGCCAGTGTCGGGGCGTCGGCCAGCAGCTGCGCGGCGTCATAGGCGAGCAGGCGGGCGAGTGTTTCGTCCAGGCGGCGCGCCAGTTCCTTGCTCTGGGCAAGCTGGCGCTCGATCAGCGCGGGCAGCTGCGCCGCGTCGCTGCTGAAGAGTCCCGCTGCCTGATTGAGCAGCGCGTGCTTGTGGGCGTAATCGGCCACGGCGCGCCCCCCGGCCACAAAGCTCAGCCGCACGCCGCCGCGCCGCCGCTCGCTGCGCAGAATCTTGATCGGCCCGCACTGCGCCGTGGTCGCGCAGTGGGTGCCCCCGCACGCCGACCAATCAAAGCCCTCGATCTCCACAATGCGAATGCGCCCCTGCACCTTGGGCGGCTTGCGCAGCGGCAGGCTCGCCAGCTCGCTCTCGTCCACCTCGTAGGCGCGAATGGGCAGCGCGGCGAAGACGGTCTCGGCGGCCAACGCCTCGGCGGCGGCCAGCTGCGCGGCGTCGAGCGCGGCGACATCCACGTCGAGCGTGCTCTCGTCGCTGCCAAAGTGCACGGAGAGCGTTTCGGCTGCGAAGAGGCGGGCGAAGACCTGCGAGAGCAGATGCTGGGCCGAGTGCTGCTGCATGTGGTCGAAGCGGCGCGCCCAGTCGATGGCGCCCGCCACACGCTCGCCGGGCTGCCAGGGGGGCGCCTGCGCCAGCCAGTGCCAGACGACGCCCTGCTCCACCGTCACATCCACCACCTGCACCTCTTCCGGCGTTCCTGCGCCGCCCAGCGTGCCGGTGTCGTGCGGCTGCCCGCCCGAGGTGGGGTAGAAGATCGAGCGGTCGAGCGCGACGGCAGGGCGGCCATTGGCGCCGGGGGGGCGCAGCGCGATCACTGTGCCGTCAAAGGCTCGCTGCGTGGCGCTGGTATAATCAAGGCGCAGGGTTGCGGCCGGCACGTCTTCAGTCATCACTGCAGCCTCCAGCGCTTCGGCGCGCTCTGCTCACACAGCCACGAAAGGCCATTCATGCACCTCTACCTGATCCGCCACGGCCAGAGCTTCGTCAACCTTGAGAGTTGGACCGACGGCAACGTCGACATGGGGCTCACCGAACTTGGCGATCGGCAAGCAGCGGCGCTGGCGGCGTGGCTGCCGGCGAAGGTGCCCACCGTCGACGCGCTCTACGCCAGCACCATGGCGCGCGCTCGCGAAACGGCCGCCGCCGTCGCCGCCCCCTATGGCGCGCAGATCCAGTTTGACGACCGCCTGCGCGAGCTCGGCAACAACCGCTTCGACCACAGCCCGTGGCCGAACGAGGAGCTGCCCCGGCGCTATATGGAGTACTGGGCCAGCGGCCGCCCCTTCTCGCCCGTGGTCGACGCCATCGACAATCAGAGCGAGACCTACATGCACTTTCGCACGCGCGTGGGGCTCTTTGTGGAGTTCGCCGCCAACCTGCACCGAGGGCAGACGGTGCTTGTCGTCTGCCATGGCGGCGTGGTGGATGCCTGCTTCGACCACATCTTCAACGTGGGCCCCTGGCGGCGCTGCGAGGTGTGGAACCACAACACGGCGCTGACGCACTTCGAGTACGTCGAGCACCCCGGGCGCGAGGTCTGGCGGCTGCACTTCCACAACCGCGTCGAGCACCTGGAGGGCGTGGCGTAGGTCAGCCCTCCTCGCATGCACGCTGGACAACAACCGCGCCGGTCTCGACCGGCGCGGTTGTCTGTTTGTTCGAGCCGACCTAAAGCCGCACGATGCGCGCGCCGTCGGCGGCGCGCGAGGTGTAGACTTCGGGCCAGATGTTGGTGGCGCGCGGGTACTGGTCGTAGATGGCGTCGGCCACGGCCTGTTCGCCGCCGGCGGGCACAAGCGCCACCGCGCAGCCGCCAAAGCCCGCCCCGGTAAGGCGCGCGCCCAGCACGCCCGGGGCCGAGCGCATGGCGTTGACCATGGCATCAAGCGCGGCGCTGCTCACCTCGTAGTCGTCGCGCAGGCTCGCGTGGCTGGCGTCCATCAGCTCGCCCACGCGCGACAGGTCGCCCTGGGCCAGCGCGGCCACAGTGTCGAGCACGCGCTGGTTCTCGTGCACCACGTGGCGGCAGCGGCGGTAGACAACCGGCGGCAGCAGCTCCTTGTGCGCCTGCAGCTGCTCAACACTGACGTCGCGCAGCGCACTGATGCCGGGCAGCGCCTGGCTCAGCAGCGCCACCCCTTGCTCGCATTCGGCGCGGCGCGTGTTGTAGGCGCTCGAAGCGAGCGAGCGGCTCGCCTTGGTGTTGCCGATCACCAGCGCGGCGTTTTCGGGCATGGGCACCCGCTCGTACTCGAGGCTGCGGCAGTCGATCAGCAGCGCGTGGTGTTCGGCGCCAAGAACGCTGATGAACTGGTCCATGATGCCGCAGTTGACGCCCACAAAGCCGTTTTCGGCGCGTTGGGCGGCCAGCGCGATCTCCACGCCGTTCAGGGCGTCGCGCTGCTCGCTCGCCTCGAGCAGCGCCAGCGCCGTTGCCACCTCGATCGCCGCCGAGCTGCTCAGCCCCGAGCCGCGCGGCACGTTGCCGCTGATGGCGGCGTCCATCCCGCGCAGCACCAGCCCCTTCTCTTGCAGCGCCCAGACCACACCCATTACATAGTTCGCCCAGAGCGTGTCGCGGTTGAAGAGCAGCGCATCGATGCTGCAGTCGAAGTCGGCGCCGTACTCCACCGAGTGGAGCACCAGGCGGTTGTCGTCGCGCGGGCGCACGGCCAGCCGCACGTCGCGCTTGAGCGCAATCGGCAGCACGTAGCCGCCGTTGTAGTCGGTATGCTCGCCGATGAGGTTGACGCGCCCCGGCCCCACGCTGATGAAGGCCGGCTCGCGGCCAAAGTGGCTGCGGAAGGCGGCCGCCAGGTCGCTGTTGCGGACGGCTTCGCTGGGCAGGCTCTTCTCGGTGGTCTCTCCGGCATCTGTGGCGGTCTGGGGGGCGACGGGCTGGTCTGGATTCACGATCCAACTCCTTAGGCTGAAGGGAGGGAATAAGGGTTGATACGTTTGTGCAGTCGGTTCACGATCGCCTCAGCGCACCTGCTCTCGAGAGCCGCGCTGGCCGCATCACCGCGCGCCCTCTCGCTTCTCGCTTCTCGATCGCCTTCTCGCTCGACTCTACGCCTTCTCAAAAACTGCATAGAGCGAGAGCGAGCCAGTGCGGCCGTCGGCGCGCCAGTCGGCCACGGGCAGCAGGCCGGCGTCTGCACCCAGCGCCTGCATGGCGGCGGCGTCGATCAGGTGCAGGTAGCGCAGAGCGGGCGGGCCGGCATTCCAGGGCACCAGCGCATCGCCCGGCTCGACGTCGGCAGCGTCCAGCCCCAGCGCCGACCAGGGCGCGAGCTTCTCGGCCATGTCGGGTTGGTCGATGAACTGCCAGGCGCTGAGGACCAGACGGCCACCCGGCGCGACCAGCTCTGCAAGCTTCTGCACCACCTGCCGGCGCAGCGCCTGGCCGGGGAGATGGTGCAGGGTCGCCAGGCAGGCCACCAGCTCGAAGCCGGCGGGATCGAGCGCGGCGTCCCAGTCGGGCGCGGCCAAGTCGCCGCTCACAAAGCGGCAGCGAACCTGGGCGGACAGCGCTTCCGTCTGGCGCTGTGCGGCGGCGAGCAGCCCGGCGTCGGCGTCGAGCCCGGTATAGGCGACGGCGCGGCCGCTCTCGGCCAGGGCGCGCGCCAGCCGGCCGTTGCCGCAGCCTACATCCAGCACACGCAGCGCGGCGCTTGCGGCGCCGGCGGGCGATTCAGCAGCGGCGGGCAGCCCCAGTTCCAGGGCGCGGCGCATGCCGGCCGGGATCTCCTGGCGCGTGGCGTCGAAGCTCGCGCCGGAACCGGCGTAGAAGGCGCGGTTGAGGGCGAGCAGGCGCTGCGCCGTCGCGGGCGTGGGCACGTTTGCGGCTGCAAGGCTGGATTCGGGAGCCACGAAGCGCCCTTTCGGCGTGGTCGCGGGGGTCGTGCGCTGTGCTATACTCGGCCGGGGGCGCGCCGGCATCGCCCATTTACGGTGGTGGGAGTGGGTTCTGTCATGCGTCGTCTGCTGCAGCCAAGCGAACTTCCAGACGAAGTGCATGCCCAGGTGGAGGCCTGGCGCGCCAGGTACGCGCGCTTTAACCCGGCGCCGTTCGCCCAGACACTGCTGCAGATCTTTGCCGCCATCGCGGCCGTGCCCGAACGCGACTGGAAGGGAGACCCGACGCTCTTCCGGATTGTATCCCGCTTCCCGGTGGCGGGCAAAGGGGCGGGCGCGGGGCCGCTGAGCGCCTCGCTCTCCAAGGCGAACCTGGTGGCGGGCTACCACTTCCTGGTGGCCGAGGGCGACCTGGTGGCCGACGCCGAACTGCTGCGCCGCATTCGCAAGAAACCGATGCGCACACAGAGCGGCGTGGCGCCCGTTACCGTGCTCACGGCGCCGGCCGGCTGCCCCGCCGCCTGTATCTTCTGCCCCGACGACGTGCGCATGCCCAAGAGCTACCTGCACGATGAGCCGGGCTGCCAGCGCGCCGAGCGCGAGGGCTTTGACCCTTACTTGCAGACCCTTAACCGCATCCGCGCCTTCGAGAACATCGGCCACGATGCCGCCAAGATCGAGCTGCTGATCCTGGGTGGCACCTGGAGCGCCTACAGCCGCGACTACCGCAGCTGGTTTGTGCGCCGCTGTCTTGAGGCGATGAACGACGCCGGCGTTGTGCTGCCTGCCCACGGCCCGCAAGCTGCGCTGAGCCCCGACGCCGGCGGCACGCTTGCGCAGGCGCAGGCCGCCAACGCGCACGCCCGCCACCGCAACGTGGGGCTTGTGATCGAGACCCGCCCCGACTGGATAACGCCCGACGAGCTGCTCCACCTGCGCCGGCTGGGTGTGACCAAGGTGCAGATGGGCGTGCAGAGCCTGGACGACGCGATTCTGGCCCGCAACGGGCGCGGCCACGACGTCGAGAGCGTGCGGCGCGCCACCCGCCTGCTGCGCGCCGCCGGCTTCAAGATTCAGATGCACTGGATGCCCAACTTGCTCGGCGCCACGCCGGCCGGCGACCGCGCCGACTTCGCTCGCCTCTTCTCCGACCCGGCGCTCTGCCCCGACGAGATCAAGATCTACCCCTGCGCGCTGCTGGCCGACACCGAGCTGTACGCGCGCTGGCAGGCCGGCGAGTACGCCCCCTACACGCAGGAGGAGCTGGTGGCGCTGCTCGCCGACGTCAAGCCGACGATCCCGCCGTGGGTGCGGGTGAACCGGCTCTTCCGCGACATCCCGGCGCACCACATCCAGGCCGGCGTTACGGCGGGCAACCTGCGCCAGGTGGTGCAGGCCGAGTTGGCCCGGCGCGGCACGCGCTGCGGCTGCCTGCGCTGCCGCGAGGTGCGGCAGCAGCGGCTCGACGCGGCGACGCTGGCGCTGCGCACGCACAGTTACCGCACCGACCCGAACGATGAGCGCTTCCTCGAGTTCGTTACCGGCCCCGGCGCCGCACCCACTGCGACAGACCCCGGCCTGACCGCCGCCTATCTGCGCCTGAGCCTGCCCCGCGCCGCCGGCCCGCACCAGATTGGCGAGATTGCCGGCCACGCCATGGTGCGCGAGCTGCACGTCTATGGGCCGGCGCTGGGCTTTGGCGCCGGCGGCCGCGGCGAGCCACAGCACGCCGGCCTGGGCGAGCGCCTGCTGCAGGAGGCCGCAGAACAGGCCGCCGCCGCCGGCTTCACCCAGCTCAGCGTGATCGCCGCCACAGGCACCAAGCAGTACTACGCGGCGCGCGGCTTTGTTGCCGGCGAACTCTACATGACGCGCCCGCTGGCCGGCCTATAGCCTGATTGTTCACCCAAGGAGATTGCATGTATCTGGATGTGACACTCGCGCAGCGGCTTGAAGAGTCCGATCGTCTCTCCACGCTCCAGCACGCCGAAGCGCGCGCTCGCCTGGCGCCCGAATCCGGCGCAACGTGGCAGGCGGTGGGCGATGGCACTGCTGTCTTCACAGGGCCGGGGCTGCCGGTGAGCGGCATCTTTGGGTTGGGCATGCGCGCGCCGGTGACGGCTGACCATCTGCACGCGGCGGCGGCGTTCTTCACCGCCCGCACGATGGGCGCGACGCTCAACCTCTGCCCCTTTGCCGACCCTTCGCTGGCGGCCGCGCTGGAGGGGCGCATTCGGCGTGTGGTGGGCTTCAAGCATGTATGGGTGCGGCCGGCCGAAGCGCCCTTCGCGCCCGAACCGCAGCCCAACACGGCGAGCCACACAATCAGCGTGCGCGAGGCCCAAACCGACGACGAGCGCTGGCTTTGGGCGCGGCTCGTCTCGCTGGCCTTTGGCTTCCAGGGGCGGCTCGAGGATGCAAACACCGACGTCAGCGGGGCGAACGCCTTCAGCGTGGGCAGCCGCGTCTTCACCGCCTGGCAGAACAATCAGCCAATCGGCGCCGGCGCGCTCTGGATGGGGGGCGGGGTGGCGCGCCTCTATTCGGCGGCGACGGTTTCGGGGTGGCGCAACCAGGGCGCGCAGCAGGCGCTGATTGCCGCCCGCATCGGCGCCGCCCGCGCCGCCGGCTGCGACCTGATCACCGTCGCGACGCTGCCGGGCACGCCAAGCCAGCGCAACATCGAGCGCTTTGGCTTCCGCATCGCCTACACGCGCGTTGCCGTCGAGCTGCAGCAGGCGGGCGCAACGGGCGGCGGCCGCGCCTGAACCCTGCGCAGCGCGCGCAGAACGCGCCATACGTGTTCAGGGTATGTACACGGTTATGCGCCAAGGGTCGGCTCTCCCTTTGCAGCGGGCAGCGTGGTGCCGGTGGCGCGCACCCTCACCAGTGCGCCTTTTGCGGCTCAATTCCGCCATGAATCGCTTCAGATTTCCTCTCAAAAGCTCTCAGCGTGCCGATTTGGCCGGGCAGATAGGAATTGAGAGTCCACTTCTGCTACACTCTCAAACGTACAATCGTTGTACAAAGTGCGGCGCACGCGTTGTTGTGTGGAGTGTGCGCCGCCTGGTGTCTGCCGGGCCCCGATCCCGGCAACCTGAGGAGAACGTGTATGGCAGTCCCCGACCTTTGGCGCACGCAGAAGCAGCGTTATGCCCTGCAGGGCGCCACGTGCCCCCATTGCACCAGCGCCGTCTTTCCGCCGCGCGCCGTGTGCCCCTACTGCCGCCGCCCCATGAGCGTGCGCCTGCAGACGCAGCCCACCCAGGGCCGCGAGTTCGTCTATCCCCTGCCCGTCGCCCTGACTGGCCCCCTGACTGGCGCTGTAGCTTCGGCCCAGCCTGTGGCCGCCGCCGGCGACGACTGACCCGATCGCGCCCGGCGCACATGGCCGGGCGCGCTACGTGGCGCCGCTTCCCTTCCGCAGCCCTATGCCCCTTGAACCGTCCAACCAGACGCCCGTCCAGACCGAAGCCGCACAGCAACTCGCCGCGCAGCCCGCACTGAAGGCGCTGCCCGAGGGCGGCGCGCGCGTGCTCAGCGGGCGCGGCGAGATCTACAGCTTCAGCACCATGTACAACGTGCCGCGCGGCTTTGAAGAGCAGCGCCCCTACACCATCGCCATCATCCGCCTGGATGACGGCCCCATGGTAACGGCGCAGTTGACCGACGTGGACGCCGCCGACGTGCGTATCGGCCTGCGCGTGGAGATGGTGACGCGCAAGCTGCGCGAGGATGGCGACGAGGGGCAGATTATCTACGGCTATAAGTTCCGGCCGCTGCTGCCCACCGCGTCGCGGGCATAGGCCGTTCCCGGTCGCTGCAAACCGCTTCAATCCCATCTCTGAACTGAGCTTTAATCTGGCAAGGGAGCTGCCATGCGCGTTCTGCTGCTGCCGGTGATGCTGGGAATGTGCGGCCTGCTCTCTCTGCTCTTTGGCGCGCCGCACAGTGTGCTGATGGGGCGCACGGCGGTCGAGATGGGTGGCCATACAGTTGTGCTGAACGACTGCCACCGTACGCACATGTCAGGCCAGATGCCGGCGATCGAGGCGGAGAGTTCGGAGCAGGGCATCGAGAGCTATCGCTTTACCCCCTGCCCCGGCGCCGAGGTCGTCATCGAGGGTGACACACTGAGCGTGAACGGCACATTCTACGGCGCGCTGAACCCCGAATCGGTGGTGCTGGTGAACCAGGGTGAAGTCGTGGTCAACGGCGTGATGCGGGAGCCGCTGCCGCTGCCGCAGTAGCCACGCCATCCTCTGCGGCACGCTGCGAAATAAAAAAGAGCGGGGCCGCGTCCACGACGCGACCCCGCTTTCTTGTTCTGAGAGGACGAGTTACTCAGTCAGCTCGTCGCCTGTGACACGCAGCACCGGTACGGTCTCGGTCGAATCGGTGGTAAAGCCATCGGTGGTGCTCGTCACCTGCGCCTTGAAGGCGGTGTAGATGCCGCTGCCGATTGCGCTCAGCGGGCCGGCCACAACTTGCAGCGGCTCGGAGTCGCCGCAGGTCCAGTTCACGCGCTGCTCTTCCACGCCAAAGGTGGCGCCAAAGCCCGCATGCAGACAGGTGCTCTCGTCGGCAAGATCCAGCTGGGCCAGGAAGAAGGTCTCCTGCGCGCTTTCGGAAAGCACAAAGGCGTTGTTCTCGCGGGCGACAATGCCGCGCGTCACTGTCCACACCGTCTCTTCCTTGGCAACCGGGTCACCCAGCAGCACAACGTCGCCGGCGTCGGTCGTGCCGCAGGTGTAGTTGACGCGCCCTTCGTCAAAGGCGAGTGTCGCGCCGTTGCCCGCCCACAGGCACTCGGTGCCGTCGGGCAGCACGATTGCAGCCGGCGCGGCGTCGTCAATGCTGGATGCGTCCGGCGCGGCGGCTGCGACGTCATCGGCCGCGGGTGCTTCGGCGGCGGGCTGGATGGGCTGACAACCGGCCAACAGCAGGCCGAGTAGAAGTGCAGCAAGGGGGAGCATATAGCGAATGGTCATGAATGGTCTCCTGGTAGCCACCCGGGGGGTGGGCGAAGCACAAGTCACCCGAACGGGCTTGCCACGATTATAGAGAAGTCAATCAATCGCTTGCACCACCGGAGCGCGACTCTTTGCAGACCTGAACCGTGCGCCTTGCCGATAGGGCAAGCGCTTGCCGTCAGCTGATGACCTGATCGACCACCTGGATGGCGTCGCGGCCGCCGTAGCTGTTCCACCAAGGCTGGGCGCCCTTGGCCAGCACGGCGTTGAGGGCGTGAATGTTGGCAACGCCCTTGTCGGCCAGCCAGTCGACCAGCGCGTCGTAACCCTGCCTGGCGTAGACGGGGATGCCCTCCTGCCAGGTGGCGCGGCCGCAGAGCACGCCCGAGAACTTGGTGCCCGCCTGCGCCGCCAGCTCCAGCGTCTCGAGGAAGACCTCGTTGCTGACGCCGGCGCTGAGGTAGATAAAGGGCTTCTGCGCCGCGTCGGCCGCCTCGCGGAAGAGGCGCATGGCGTCGCTCATCGAATAGGCGGCGTCGCCGGCGAAGGCGCGCGAGCCTTCCACATACTTGATGTTGAAGGGCACTTCGACCTTGAGCACGTCGACACCATAGCGCGGCTGCGAGAACTCCTGCATGTAGGCGGTGACGGCGGCGGGCTTGGCGCGTGCGAGGGCGGCGTCGTCCAGCCCCTCGTCGTAGTAGATTGGCTCAAGGAAGAAGGGGGCGTCGTTGGCCGCACACTCGGCGCCGATGCGCTCGACGAAGGCGTGCTTGATCGTGTTGATCGCCGGCGTGTCGCTGGGATTGTAGTAGAGCAGAATCTTGATCGCGTCGGCGCCATTCTCCAGCAGCCGCTTCACGCTCCACTCGGGCAACAGGTCGGGCAGGCGGCCCGCGACCGAAACGTCGTAGCCCGTCTTCTCATAGGCCAGCAGCACGCCGGTGTTGGCTGCGCGCGCCTTGATCGCCTCGAGGCCGAACTCGGGGTCCATGAGGATGGCGCTGGAGTGGGGGGTCAGGATACGGGTGACGGCCTCCTTGAAGGCGGCCAGGTCGGCGGCGGTGGCTTCGGCGCCGCGTGCCTTGGCAATGCTCTTCTGCAGCGAGCCACGCTGGTCCATGGCGGCGGCGGCAATCACACCCTGTGCGTCGGCGCAGGCGTTGATGCGCTCGAACTTGCCTCGGGTCATCACGGTAGACATTCTGCTCTCCTTGCTGGACAGGGTGAGGTGCGTGGGGCGGGAAGGTAGTGCGCAAGCAGCGCCCAAAGCGGCGGGGTTGTGGCAGCCAGGTGCCGGTTGGAAGCGGGCGCCAATCTGGGAGCAAACTGGATTTTCACCCCCTACCTTAGCCGCGCCACTGCCATTCGTCAACTGCCCTTGCGCAATGGCGCGACAAGCGCGCGGGGCAGCGGGAACCCAGCAAGCACAACTCCCAATGCAGGCTGTGGTAGAGTTGCCGTACAGTGTCGAACGTGGCGCAACGGCGGGTTGGGGCGCGGCGTTCCCGCGATACCGCTTCTGCGATGAGATCCACAGATCTCGCCAAGACCCCTCTCCGGCGGGATAGAGGCGCCGGCGTAGAATTCAGCGTGGGAGCACCTTTGGAGGTAATGGCTGCTCGAGCGGCACAATCAGCAAGGGAGCTGACGATGGTGCACAAAGACAGCAGGCCATTTCGCATCGAGGCGCGGGCGCCCACCCCGGCCGAATATGGTAGTCTATGCGCTGCCGTGGGCTGGGACGAAGCGATCAACTTCGACGTCGCACCGCTGTCGCTGCAGCACTCGCTCTTCGCCGTCACCGCCGTCGCCACGGGAGACGACACCTGGGCGATTGGCACGGGGCGGATTGTGGGTGACGGCGCCATCTACTTCTACATTCAGGACATTGTGGTGCGCCCCGAATGGCAGGGGCTGGGCGTGGGCCGTGCGATCATGGATACGCTGATGAGCTGGCTGCGCGACCATGCGCCCGAGCGCGCCTTTGTGGGGCTCTTTGCCGCCGCCGGGCGCGAGGGCTTCTACGCCCACTATGGCTTTCTGCGCCACCCGTCGCTCACGGGGATGTTCTGCGTGATCCAAACCCCGCAGCTTGCCGAAGAGTGGAACTGACAAAGCCGCTCGCCGCCGCTGCCTATTCAACCTGCATCCGGAGCCTGCATGAGCACAGCCGGCACGCCGCCCGCGCCACCCGCGCCGCTTACGCGGCCCGCAGTCGCGCTCGAATCGACCGTGATCTCGCATGGGCTGCCCTGGCCCCGCAATCTGGAGTTGGCGCGCGAGATGGAGGCACTGGTGCGCGCCGGCGGCGCCGAGCCGCGCACGGTGGCGGTGCTGGGCGGCGAGCTCTGCGCCGGCCTCAGCCCTGCGCAGCTTGAGCACCTGGCCACATCGAAGGAGGTGCGCAAGGTAAGCCGGCGCGACCTGCCGATTGTGGTCGCCCGCAAGCTCGACGGCGCAACCACCGTGGCCACCACGATGTGGGTGGCGCACCGCTTCGGCATCCAGCTCTTCGCCACCGGCGGGATTGGCGGCGTGCACCGCAGCGCACCCGGCGCCGAAGCCAGCCGCGATGTGAGCGCCGACCTGCAGGAGCTGGCGCAGACCCCCGTGATCGTCGTCTGCGCCGGCGCCAAGGCAATCCTCGACCTGCCCGCCACGCTCGAATACCTGGAGACGCACGGCGTGACGGTGGTGGGCTGGCAGACCGACCGCTTCCCCGCCTTCTACAGCCGCGACAGTGGGCTGCCGGTGGATGTGCGCTGCGACAGCGCCGCCGAGGTCGCCGCGATCTGGCGCGCCAAACAGGCGCTGGGGCTGCCGGGCGGGCTGCTGGTGACGGCGCCTGTGCCCGTAGAGGCCGAAATCCCGGCCGCCGAAATTGCGCCGGCAATTGAACAAGCCGTGGCCGAGGCGGCGGCGCAGTCGCTGCGTTCGGCCGAGGTGACGCCCTTCCTGCTCGCGCGCCTGGCCGCACTGACGGGCGAACGCAGCCTGCGCACCAACCTGGCCCTGCTGCGCAACAACGCCACGGTGGCAGCGCAGATCGCCGTCGCCCTCGCCGCGCCGGAGTAGCCGCCGGGCGCAGTCGAAGCCGAGAGACACCATGGCCGGGACCCCATGCGGGTCCCGGCCGTCGCGTTGTATCAGAATCAACCCACCTTTGAAGTGATCCCGCACAAAAAGCCGCGTTCAAGCGCCTTTCCTTGCGTCCTTACTTGCGCCCTTGCGTTGCGCAGGTGCAGTTCTTTGTGCGGTTTCGCTTCAGCGGACGAGCTCCCACGCCAGGTGGTAGAGTTCGGGCAGCAGCAGCTTCTCCAGGGCCAGCTGCACGGCCGCCGGCGAGCCCGGCACGCTCACCACTACCCGTCCGCGATAGATGCCGGCCGTGGCGCGGCTCAGCATCGCGGCCGCCCCCACCTGCTCGTAGCTCAGCATGCGGAAGAGTTCGCCAAAGCCGGGCAGCGGCTTCTCGAGCGCCTGCGAGATCACCTCGAAGGTGCGGTCGCGCGCGCTGATGCCCGTGCCGCCGTTGAAGAGGACCACGCGCGCCGGCCCGGCGGCAAACTCCTCGAGCGCAGCCTGCACCTGGTCGGGCTCATCCTTCACAATGCGGTAGGCAACGATGGTGTGGCCGGCGGCTTCGGCCAGGCGGCGCACCAGCGCACCGCTGCTGTCGCTCTCTTCGGTGCGCGTGTCGCTCACAGTGACCAGTGCGATGGGCACGCTGCGCGCGCCGCTGCTCTGCGCGGCCTGCGCCGCCTGGGTGCGGTGGTCGTCGGCGCCCATCAGAAGATATCGTCGGGGCGGATCAGGATCGTCTGCCCCGCGGCGGGCAGCACGCCGAAGACCTGCGTGGGGGTGACGCAGGCGATCTGGCTCCAGTAGCGGCCCGCCGTCGCCTCCACACCCACGGTTACAGATTCGGGGCGGCCCACAAAGGCGGGTGCGTCCAGGTAGTTCAACTGCACCGCGCCGTTGCTGCCCAGCACAATCTGGAAGCTCACCTTGTAGGGCTGGTTGGCGTTCACCGCCGGCACGTCGTTGAACTCGATCACAAAACGCCCGCCTGTGGTGAAGGTGGAGACGGTGGCGCCGGGGGCGGCAGGGTTCAGATCGGCCCACCAGCCGTAGACGGCTTGGGCGGGGTAGGCAGTGGCGGGCAAGCAGCTGTTCCTGGCCAGGTTCGAGGGTAGGGGCGCCCCATTTGTGATTGCGTCGGGCAGCGCCACAAAGCCATCGGCGTAAATGCGCAGGTCGTTGAACTGCTCGCCATCGACCTTGACCGGGAAGGGCAGGCTCACCAGCGTGTAGGTCAGACCGTCCATGGCATAGAGTGTGCGATCGACGGGGCTGGCCGGTTCCAGCCACTCGAAGGCGGGCGGTGCGAGCGCGTCCACCGCAGAACCGGTGTTTGCGGCGCGGCGCACAATCGGCAGCCAGATCGCCGGCGTCGAGAGCTCCACGCTCTCTGCATAGTCTGTGCCGGCTGCGTCTTCGGCCTCGACGTGCAAACTGGCCGTCATGCCGTCGCGCACCAGCGCGGGGTTGATCTGCAGCGTCAGGAAGGCGGGCGTGCCGAGGTAGGCCACCCCGCGCACAGCGCTGACGCCGCCGTTGAGCGTAATCGCCGGCGCCGCGCTGACGTCGTCACCGCTGGCCGCTCTGAGGTCGAGCGTGGCCGTCCAGGTAATCGGCTGCAGGCTTGGGTTCTCGAAGCGGATCGTCTGCGTGTAGGGATCTTGCATGCTCATGGAGTCGACCACGATCGACGCCGTGTCGGCCTCCAGCGCGGGCGCAAGCAGGGCGCGCACGGCGGTTTCGGCGTTGAGCTTGCCCGCGCCAACTTCGGCGGCCGGCTGGGCGAGCGGCGTCGCAGTGTCGAGCAGCAGCGAACGGACATCGGTCATCGTCAGCGTCGGCTCAAGCGAGAGCAGCAGCGCCGCCACGCCCGAGACGATCGCCGTCGCCTGGCTTGTGCCCCAGCGCCCGCAGTAGTAGGGCGCCGCGGCGCTCTGGTCGATGGTGGGATAACCGCACACCTCTCTGGCGGCGGCCGACCAGGTGGACCAGATGTAGCCCGTGCTCAAGCCCCCGGGCGCGGCGATGTCCAGCTCCTCGCCGACGTTGCTGTAGGTGGCGCGCAGGTCGTCAATCGTCAGCGCGGCCACGGCCAGCGTTTCGGGGTAGCGCGCCGGATAGGAGACGGGGCAGGGGGCGGCTGTGCAGCGCCCGTTGCCCGCCGCAACGATCAGCAGCGAACCCTTTTCGGTCGCATACTTTACGGCGTCCTGCAGCGTGATGAAGTGGCTGGGGGTCTCGAGGCTCAGGTTGATGATGGCGGCGCCGGCGTTGGCGGCGTCGCAGATGCCTCTGGCCACCTCGTCGATCGTACCGGTGCCACTGCTGCGCAGCACCTTGCGCCCTTCAAGCATCACGTTTGGCGCGGTGCCAACCACGCCGGCTGCGTTGTTGAGCGCGGCGCCCACCAAACCGGCCACGTGCGTGCCGTGGCCATAGCCGTCGACGTTTGCTTCGTCGGGGTAGTAGTTGACGACGTCGATCACGCGCTCGGCCAGGTCGGGGTGGCTGTCGTCGATGCCGGTGTCGACGATCGAGACCAGCACCTGTTCGCCCTGCTCGGTGAAGAGCTCGGCGTCGAAGGCGAGCTGCCAGGCCCGGCTCATGCCGATGCGCTGGTGGTGCCACTGCTGCGCATAGTCTGGATCGTTGATCGGGAAGCCTGCGGGCGGAGCCGCCTGCTCGATGTTTCCGGCCAAGCCGCCATCCGCAGTGTAGACGAGGCCATTTGGCTCGACGTAGACGACGCCGGGAATCGCGGCCAGTTGCATCGCCACGTCAAACTCGCTGCCAACCGGCACGGCAAGGCGCTGCGTCACCAGGTCGTCGCTGCGGTTGCAGCCGGTGGAGCCATCGATGAGGGTGACGGCGGCCGGGGAGACGCCGGTTGTGGCGGCGCCGCCGGCTAGCACTTCGCCCATCTGCGCCGAGACCTCGGCCACGGCGCTCTCGCGCACGCCCATCAGCAGCTCGCCCGGCACATAGGCCAGCGCGCCACTTTCGCCCGCGGCAGATGTAACGGCGGAAGCAGCCACAGAGTCGTCGGGCGGTGTGGGGGTGACGGTGGGCAGCACCACGCCGGGCACGGTGGCCGTGGGCGTGGGGAAGAGCACGACATCGGCCTGGGCCAGCGCGGGCAGTGCGGCGCCGGGCAGCAGGCCGATCAGCAGGGCGGCAAGCAGAATGCTGCGGCCCAGCGTGCGGAGCGGAGAGCGCCGGCGATGGGCCGCAGTCTGGCTGCACGTGCTTTGGCGAGTGGTGGGAAGGTCTTTCTGCATAATCAGTAGATCGGAAGTGTACGGCTGATCCTTCGCCCTGTGGCCGGCACAGGGTGATCAACGATGCGCGGCCTCAGGCCTGGGATGAACCATCGGCGAGTGGCGTCAGCTCGGCGTCGAGAGCCGCAAAGAAGGCCGCCAGGGTGGCATGGCGGCTGCGTCCCAGCGCACGGGCGCTTTCGGTGTGCAGTGTGCCATAGAGTCGCTGCAGCTTGTAGACGAATTCATGCGTCGGTGTGTACGCTGCGCCTACGGGCAGAGATAGCCCGGCAGCAAGGTCGGCTTCGATCTGTGCCGCAGGCGTATGCCAAAGGCGGGCGCCGTGGTGAGCGGCATAGGCGACGGCGCGCATCACGCCGATTGCGCCAATGCTGTCGAGCTTGTCGGCGTCGTAAAGGCAGCGCGCCTCGAGCGTCTGCGGCTGCACCGAAGCGTCGCGAAAGCGGTGCGCGCGGATGCAGTGCGCTACATGCTCCACCCGCTCAGGATCAAGCCCGGAATCCCGCAGCAGTGCCACTGCTCGATCGGCGGCGGCAAAGTGGTGGCCGGCGCGTGCGCTCTCGTCGTTGCCGGCCGCAGAGTCCGCCGGCAGGTCGTGGAGCAGGGCGGCTAGGCGCACCACTTCGACGTCGGCGCTCTCGGCGGTGGCAATCTGTACGGCCATGCGGGTGACGCGCAGCACGTGGTCAAAGTCGTGGGCGGCGTCGCCGGCGGCATAGAGGCTGTGGACGTCGGTCTCTGAAAGCGAGTATGGCATCGTGCACCTGGGATGGCTGTTGGGCAAGCAACATGCCTGCTGCGCGCCAACGCGCAGCAGGCGAATGGGGGAACGGGCGCGGGGCGGCGCCTATGCGCGCGGCGCTGCCGTCGGTTCAGAGGGTGCAGGCGGAACGACGGAGTCGGCAGTGGGAGCAGGGCCGGCAGGGGCGCCGCGCTTGCCGCTGCGCATCCAGATCACGCCGCCGGGAATACTCACAATGTAGCCCAGCGCCTGCTGCAGAATGCCCACGGCAAAGCCCAGTTGGCTCCCGGCCCCCACCAACAGGAAGGTGAGCGCGAAGGCGCCCTGGCGCACGCCCAGCCCACCCGGCGCCAGCGGCAGCGCCAGCGACACAAAGACGATGATCGGGTTCACCACCAGCACCTCGAGCATCGAGATGCCGCCGGGCTGGATCGCACGCGCGATCAGCCAGATGTTGATGCTGGTCAGAATCACAATCCCGGCGCTGCAAAAGGCCACCCAGAGCAGCGTCCAGCCGTGGTCGCGGTAGGCGTCGAAGGCAACGGCCGCCTTCTGCCAGATGGGTACGGTACGTGCATGCAGGGGCAGGCGCGCCAGCAACCGTTCGACCAGCGCCTTGAGCCGCCGACTGATGAGTGTGAGCACGGCGCCCAGCAGCAGCAGCGAGACGCCAATCGTGCCCGCCTCGATCAGCCGCAGCCAGACGGTTTGGTCAGCCGTAAACGGGGTGCCGTCGGGGCGGCCAAAGAGCAGCATGGCCGAGGTGGCAACTGCCGCAAAGACCATAAAGACCAGCAGGCCAATGAAGCGGTCGATGAGCACACTGGCGGCGGCGTCGGCAGTGCGGCGCGTGTCGGCAGCCAGGGCATAGCCGCGCGCAACGTCGCCGCCCACCTGTGCGGGCAGAAAGTTGTTGAAGAATTCGGCTTGCCACTGGTAGGAGAGCAGGCGGCTGACGGAGACGGGGATGCCCACGGCCCAGAGCAGCAGCCCCCACTTGAGGCCGCTCACCGCCACCGCGGCGGCATAGCAAAGGGTGCCCAGCAGCAGCAGCCCCTTGTTGGCGGCGGCAATCTGCGCCCAGAGCGCCGCAGGGTCTTCGAGGCGGGTGAAGAGGAAGACGATGAGGCCTGCGCCGACGGCGAATTTGAGGAGGGTGCTTAGCTGTTGTCGCGTCATCACAAGGTGGGCCGCAGGCGCAGGTGCAGGTGCAGGACGCCGAATGGGAGTTGCACGCTAGCCCTTGCGTTCGGCCTGCGTGCGCGCCTGCACAACAAAACTCTCGTCGCGCTTGTGGTTCTGCTCGCGCACGTCCTGCACGTTCTGCTTCTGGCTCCAGGCCATATCCCACACCACGTGGCGGTCGCGCTTGACGGCAAAATCGTACCAGCCCATGGCGCGGCTGTACGCTTCGATGCCGGCCAGCAGCACCAGCACCCAGACCAACTGCACGATGCCCCAGAGCTCCTTGAAGGCGATGCGCGCCACGCGCTTGTTCTGGATGCTGCTCACGGCGTAATCATACTTGTGCTTCAGGTAGAGGTGGCCGGCGTGGTTGCGGCGCCGCTGGCGCACAAAATCGCCCACGGTGGTGGGGCCGGTGTTGTAGACGATGGCGTCGGGCGCGTACTTCACCTGCAAGCCCATGCGCACCACCAGCGCCTCAACAAAGGCCTCGTCCATCGCCACATCGTGCGGGATACGGTCGAAGACCTTGCGGAAGGCGATCATCTCGCCCAGGCGGGGAATCTCGAGGCAGAGCTCGTGCTCCATGCGCAGGCGCAGGTGGCTGAGCAGGCCGACGATGTGGTCGGGGGTGTTGACGGCCACCTTCTGTGCGCCGACCATGCCCACGGCAGGGTCGGCAAACATGCGCACCATATGCTCCACGGCGTACTCGTGGGGCAGCGTGTCGCCCGATTCAAGCACGCAGATCGGGCTGGTGGCGGCGGCCAGGAAGAGGTTGACGGCGCTGGTCTTGCCTTCGCGCTTGGGCTGCTCGATCAGCTTGACGCGGCTGTCGCGCGCCCGGTACTCCTTCACAATCGGCACCGTGTTGTCGGTGCACGCGCTGCAGACGACGATGATCTCGGCGATCTCCACGCGGTGCAGGTGCTGGTCGATCATGGCGGCCAGCAGCGGGCCGATGTTCTCCTGCTCGTTGTAGGCGGTGACGCCCACGGAGCAGACAAGCGGATTGAGGGGCGGATTCATACCGAGCTGAATCTCCGGAAGGGAGGCAGACGACGGGCCGCAAAAGCCGCAGGCGCTGAGCGAGACAGGCAACGCCGGAGCCCGCACAGGAGCGGCCGGCGCGCGTGTATCGTGCCATCATACCCGATGGGGCTAGATTTGCACCAGTTTGATCACCGTTACGCCGTCGCCACCTTCGTTACCCTCGCCGGGGCGGGCGCTGCCCACGAGCGGATGGGTGGCCAGCAGGTCGCGCACGGCGCTGCGCATGGCGCCGGTGCCGCGCCCGTGGATGATGCGCACAAAGGGCAGCCGGGCGCGCGCCGCCTGGTCCAGGTAGCGTTCCACCCGCTCGATGCCCTCTTCCACGCGGGCGCCGCGCAGGTCCAGCTCCATGCCGGGGCTGTCGACGGGGGCGGCGTGAATCCGCACCTGGCCGGCGCCATCGTCGCGCTCGCGCTTCTGGCGCAGCTCCAGCCGCTTGATGGGCAGGCGCAGGCGGAAGCTGCCCAGCTGCACGTCGGCCTCGCCCTCGCGCTCGTGCACGGCCAGCACATTGCCCGATGCGTTGAGCCCGGCCACAAAGACGCGGTCGCCCACCTCGATGGCGCCGGTGAGCCGCTCTTCGCTGCGGCCGGGCAGCACCACCTTGCGCTCGATCGTGGCCTCGTGCTCGCGGCTGCGGCGCGCCAGCTCCTGCTCGGCGCGGGCCAGGAATTCGTCGTGGGCGGGCTGGCCGGGCTGACCAAAGGGGTTGTTGCGCAGTTGGCGGCGCGTCTGCTCCAGTTCGCCCTGCAGCGACTCGAATTCGCGCTCCATGCGCGCCCGCGTCTCGCCGATCACGGTGCGGCGCGTCTCTTCGATGTTCGCCAGCTGGTAGCGCAGGTCGTTCTCCAGCAGGTGCACCTGGCGCTCGCGGCGCGCGGCGCGATCGGCCGAGGCCAGCGCCTCCTGGCGGGCGCGCTTGATCTCCTCGAGCAGTTGGTCGGCCTGCAGCTGGTCGGGGCGCACAATACCCTCGGCCTGGTCGACGATGGTTGGGTTCAGCCCCAGGCGGCGGGCAATCGTCAGCGCGTTGCTGCGCCCGGGCAGGCCGATGCTCAGTTCGTAGGTGGGGCTGAGCGTTTCGACGTCGAACTCGACGCTGGCGTTGGTGACGCCGGGCGTGTTGTGGGCGTAGAGCTTGAGGTCGCTGTAGTGGGTGGTGGCGAAGGTGGTGATGCCGCGGTCGCGCAGGTTGTCGAGCAGGGCAATGGCAAGCGCCGAGCCTTCGTCCGGGTCGGTGCCGGCGCCCAGCTCGTCGAAGAGCACGAGCGTGTGCGGGTCGGCCTCGTCCAGAATCTCGATGATGTGCGTCAGGTGGCTGCTGAAGGTGCTCAGGCTCTGCTCGATCGACTGCTCGTCGCCGATGTCGGCGTAGACGCCCTCGAAGATCGAGAGGTGCGAGCCGGGGTCGACGGGGAGCAGCAGCCCGCTCTGCGCCATGAGCACGCAGAGGCCCACGGTTTTGAGCGCGACGGTCTTGCCGCCGGTGTTGGGGCCGGTGACGACGACGATGAAGGTCTGGTCGTCGAGATAGATGTCGATGGGGACGACGGTTTCGGGGTCGAGCAGGGGGTGGCGCGCGCGGCGCAGGTTGAGCGCGCTGCCGGGGTGGAGCAGCGGCGTCTCGGCGGCGTCGGGCTTGGGTTTGGGCGCACCGGGCGTCGGTTCGCCCGACGGCTCGCGCGCGCGAATCGGCTTGGTGCCGGGGCGGAAGGGGATCACCTCGGGCAGGCTGGCGTCGAGGTCGAGCGCGTAGCGGGCGCGGGCGACGATGCAGTCGAGCTCGGCGAGCACGTCGACGTTGCGGTGGATGTAGTGCGCCTCGTCGGCCACCAGCTCGGTGAGCTGGGTGAGGATGCGGCGCACCTCGCGCTCTTCGGCCAGCTCCCACTCGCGCACGGCGTTGTTCTGCTGCACCACCTTGAGCGGTTCGACGAAGAGCGTCGCGCCGCTGGCCGATTGGTCGTGCACGATGCCTTCGACGCTGCCCTTGGCGTCGGCGCGCACGGGGATGACGTAGCGGCCGCCGCGCTGGGTGACGATCGAATCCTGCAGGTAGGGCTTGATATCGGCGCTGTAGACAAGCCGCTCGAGGGTGGTGAGCAGACGGTCCTGGGCGGCGCGCAGCTCGGCGCGGATGCGCTGCAGGGCGTCCGAGGCGCTGTCGAGCACGTCGCCCCGGTCCGAGATGCAGCGGCCGATCTGCGCCGTGAGCTCGTCGCAGGGTTCGATGGCGGCGCCCAGTTCGCTCAGGTGCGGGAAGCCGCTCTCGATGCGGGTGAGCAGCGTGCGCAGGGCGCGGGCGCGCAGCAGCGTCTGGCGCACCTCCAGCAGTTCGGGGGCCAGCAGCATGGCGCTGCGCGTGGCTTTGTCGGCATAGGGGCGCACGTCGCGCACGCCGCCAAAGTGGATGTCGCTCTTCTGCTCGAGCAGGCGCACGGCCTCGCTCGTCTGCGCCAGCCAGGTGTGGACGGTGGGCAGGTCGTCGGAGGGGAGCAGGGCGCGGGCGCGTTCCTGCCCGCCCGAGAAGGCGCAGCGGTTCGCCAGACGTTCCAGAATCTTGCCGTACTCGAGCACGGCCAGTGTGCGCGGATGCATGGGCGCATGATAGCACAGGCTGCGCCCGCTGCGGCCCCCGTCGCGCTGCGCAGCAAAACAGAGCGGCCCGCCGGGGAGGCGAGCCGCTCGCTTGCGCTGTTGCACGCGACTGCGGGGTGGAGCTCTGCTGCGGGGAGGCGCCGCTACCTGTGCACCAGCGGCAGGAAGATCGCCGGCATCTGCAGGAAGTCGTAGGTACCGTTGTGGTCGGCATCGACGGGGTGGAGCGGGTCCGGCCCCACCTCGACCGCGTCGGGGATGCCGTTGTTGTTCGAGTCCCCGTCGAGGTAGCTGGGAATGCCGTCGTGGTCGGGGTCGCCGTTGCCCTCGATCAGGGTGGGGATGGCGTCGCCGTCGTCGTCGGCGTCGCGGCAGTTGGGCTTGCCGTCGCCGTCGGCGTCGCCGGGCGGCTCGTTGCCCACGCCGTCGTTGTCCTCGCAGATGGGCGGCTCGGTGGTGGGCGTGTGGGTGGCCGTCGGCGGCGGGACGGGCGTTTTCGTTGCCGTCGGCGGCGGCACCGGCGTGTTGGTGGCGGTAGGCCCGCCGATTGGGGTGTTGGTGGCGGTGGGCGGTGGTGTAACAGGGGTGTTGGTGGCCGTCGGCGGTGGCGTGACGGGCGTGTTGGTTGCCGTCGGCACGTTAGTCGGTGTCACCGTTGCCGGGTTGACAATCGTCAGCGTGCCCGATTGCCACGTGCCTGGCGCCGAGTTGCCTTCAGTGTCGCCAAAGCTGGGCTGCGGCGCGGTTGAGAAGGGGAGCGGCACCACGCGCGTGGCCTGCGTCGGGTCGGGCGCGCACAGAACGTCATAGGTCAGCGTGACGAGCGTTCCCGCGGGGACTACCGTGAACGGAATGCTCCAGTCGGCGATGCTGAAGTCGATCTCGCCCGTGGTGTCGGCCGCGCTGTAGGAAACTGTCGACTGGAAGGCATCTGACGTCAGGATCGCAACGGCATCGGGCCGGCCGTCGCGGTCGGCGTCGGTCAGCGGCAGGCGCAGACAGGTCGTCTCGAGGTCCAGCGAGAAGATGATCGCCGCCACCGCCTCTTCGCCCGGGTCGAAGTTGACGGGGACGGTGACCTTGGCCTGGCCGGCCGGAATGCTGAGATGGGGGATGCTGAGCTGCGCACCATTCTGGGCACGCACCGGCGCATAGAGCAGGGTCACAATCACCCCTGCCGCCAGGAGCAGCAGCGCTGCAAGGGCCGCATCGATTCTGTTTCGGTTGGCTGGCATGAAGAAGGATTCCGAAAGTGCTGCTCCACACGTTCAGATAAGGTGTGTGGCGGAGCCGCCGGCCCCGCCACACACCACTCGAACAGCTACGCCTTTGCGGCGCAGTCAGGGACGACTAGCGGACTGCCGGCAGGAAGACGTTGGACGACTGCCGCACTTCGTTCTCGCCCAGGTAGACGGTCACGGGCACCTCGTCGCCCGCCACACTGCCGGCCGAAGCGTCGTACATGCGAACCGCTTCAAGGCCGCCGGCGCTGCTGTTGACGGTCACCGTGGCGATGTTGCCTTCGCTGAAGGCGGGCATCGGCACGCTGACGGCTGCAATCGCCACGTTCAGCAGGTGGGTCTCGGCGTCATAGATGGCGACCTTGAGCAGGTTGCCGGTGGCATGGATCGCCAGGGCATCGGGCAGGCCGTCACCGTTGGCGTCGGTCGGGTCGAAGCTGACCTTGGCCGGGTCGAAGTAGAGGCTGAAGCTGAGTGCGGCCACCTGATTGCCCATGGGACGCAGGGCAATTGGCAGCTGCACGGCGCCATTGGCCGCCACCGAACCAGGCATGGCCAGCACGGCGCCGATCGCGGATGCCGGCAGCACCAGGCCCGGGTCCGGATCCGTACAGCCGGCCGGGATGCCAAACACCACAAGCACGGTGCAGCTGATGTCGGCGGCCTCGTTGTACCCATTGGCGTTGGCATCGCAGCCGATGGGGTTGCCCTTGTAGTACGAGTATGGCGCATTGAGCCAGGCCATGAACGGAGAGCCAGGGGTGTTGCTGCCGTCAGCCGAGTCGAAGATCTCGAGCACATCGGCCGTGAGGTCGGCGGCGTTAACGGTGCCGGTGCTGTTGCAGTCGCCGCGCATGCCGTCGGCGATCACGATCACCGTCTGGCCCGTAGCGTTGATCGCCACCGGGCTGCTGCCGTCCTGCGCCACCACGTTGGTGATAGCGATGGGCACATCGGTGCGCAAGCCGGGGCAGCTGCCCACGTCATCGAACTTGAGCGTCGAGATCACGCCGGCAATCGGGGGCGGCGCATTGAACGCGAAGTTCAGCGTGCCGCTCGGGCTCTCGTTGACAAAGCCAGGCGTAACGGGGTCGTTGTCAAACGCCAGGCAGGCCGGGTTGTAGGTGACCTTGAAGGTCATGTAGCCGATGTTGGCGCCGTTGGGGGTGAATGTGATCGGCAGCTGCAGCTGGTTCGGGCTGCCCTTGCGGATGACATAGCCGTAGGTGGGATCCGTACCGACAACCAGCGTCGGCGTCGTCTCCGGCACGTCGGTGATGTTGATCTGCAGCGCCTGATAGAGATAGACATTACCGCTGCGCCCGTCATCCGCCTTGACGCAGATGAAGTAGCTGTTGGGCAGCGTTTCGTAGTCAAACTTCTTCACAGCCTGGACCGTGTCGTCCGAGATGGTGAAGAACTCGTTGTTGTAGGTGCCGGCGCCGCACTTTGCCACAGCATCCGGCTCCATCGAGTAGTTCGCCGGGTTGCCGTCGGAGTCGGTCAGCGTGAGGATGCCAACCGTCGCCAGCGGCGCCGAGTTTTCGGCCAGCGTGTCGATGATGCCGCCGTCCAGAACCAGCGCCGTGGGCAGCTCGTTGCGGTCGATCGAGATCGCCGTCGCGCCCGCAGCGCTGCACGCCATCTCGTTGCTCCAGACGTCGCCGCAGACAACAGGGCTGCCTGTGAAGGCGAAGGAGGCGGCGTTGAGCGCTGGCTCGCCGCAGCCGCCCAGGTTGAAGCGCAGCGCGAGCACCTTGCCGCCGGCCATCGCCGCCTGCGGCACACTGTTGTCGTGTACCGTCACGTGTACCTGGCCCGCAACTGCGTTCTCGCTCGCGTTAATGATGTAAGTGCTAGAGAGCCCCTGCACCGAGTCGAAGTCAAGGCAGGCCGGGTAGGTGACCGAGAAGTCCAGGTCGGCCACGGCGGTGGCGAAGGGCGCCAGCAGAACGGGGATGTCCACCGTGGTGGCGGTTGCCGACAGCAGCTTGGGCGTCGCATCAAACGAGAGCGCGTTCAGCGTGGGCAGCTTGGTGGTGGAATGGCCGCTTGCATCGATCGTCGCAGTCGGGTGCCAGGTGCTGGAGTAGGCGTTGATAATCGCGCCATCGGGGCAGCTGCTGGCGTTGTAGGGGCCACAGGCCTCGCCCCACCAGTTGCCGGTTGCCGTGATCGGAGACTGCGAGTAGTTGACGATGTCGCCGTGCGCAAAGCTGAGTGTGCCCTGCGGCACGTTGTCATAGATGCCGGCGCCGCTGATGGTGACGACAGGGCCGCTGGTGAGGGTGGTGGTGAGCATGGGGTCACTGGTGAGCGGCAGCTGCTTGAATTCACCTACAACGATGCCGCGCTGGTTGCCCACATAGACGCCACCCGTCACCGTCACGTTGGTCAGCGTGCCAGGGCAAGTGGCGTACTGTCCATTGCCTGCACGCCAGTCATCGCGACCCTTGATCCACAAGCCCGCGCCCTGCAGGTATCCCACGCCATTGTTGGTGACGGCGAGATTGTTGAACTGCAGATTGGTGTATGCGCCGTTCTTCAGGTTGACGTCAATCGCTGCGTTCGTGGTGGAAGCCCCCGCAACCAAACCCGAACCGTTGCCATGGAAGGACGAGTCGGCGAAGACGGCGTTATCCAGCTTCTCAAAGTAGAGGCCCTTGAACGAGTTGTACGACACCGAGGTACGCAGCATGGAGACGGCCGTAAGAGTTGTGTAATCCGTGCAGAGGCCGGTCTCATGCTTAGCGATCCACCAGCCATAGTCACAACTCTCAAAAGCGCTGTCCACAACGTCAAGCCCGGAAACCGTGTACCCCCCCGGCACAAGCAAGCAGCGTTCGCGCGCGCTGTCGTTCTCGGTGGTCGAGTCACCGATCACCTTGACAGCATCGAGTTTGACGAATGTGGAAGCGTTGAGAACGAACCCGTCCTGTGCGATCGGGGACAGGTGCAGTTGCTTGAAGAGAATGGGATTGCCTGCGCCGGCGCCGTTTGCGCCAACCGTAAGAATCGCACTCGGCGACAAAGCCGGGGCCTTGATCACGGTGTCCTTGATGGGGTCAACGCCGTTGCCGATGCCGATCAGGCGCACGTGCTCATTCACCACCAGGTTCTCGGCGAAGGTGCCGGCGCCGACGGCGATCGTGTCGCCGGGGTCGGCCCAGGCCAGGGCAGCCGAAATCGTGGAGGTGTTGCCGACGATGCGCACGCGGTCGTCCGCATCAAAGGTCACCTGCGTGGGGGTCGAGACGTTCTCGTAGCGGGCGAGCATCTGCGTGCGCAGGGTGTCTGCAGCAGCCTGGGTCGGCACGAATGCGAAGACGGTCTCGGCGCTCTCCCAGCCCGTCACCATGTAGGGCAGCAGCCCGTTGAGCTTGAGCAGGTCAACCGAGTAGTAGGTGTTGGCGGGGTTCGGGTCCAGGCCGACATAGAAGGGCAGCGTCTCGCCCAGGGCCAGCGTTCCCTTCAGCTCGACGCTGGCAACCGGTGTCGGATTGACAGCGCGTCGGACGTAAACGGCCATGCCGCCCCAGGCGTTGCGGGCGGTGGTGATATCTTCGGCCACCACGGTGCCAACGTCCGAGAAGGCAATGCCCACACCCGCCGCCGCGTCATACGACTTGACGCGCCGCAAGGAGACGCTGCTCGACCCGTTGAAGTCGAGGTTGGTCCGCTTGCTGTTCTTGACGGTAATGTCCTCGAGCACGGCGCTCGATGCGACGCCGTCGATCTTGACGCCGTAGGAGGCGTGGGGGCCGACAAAGGTCATCAGCTTGAGCACCACCGCGCCCGAGCCATGCAGGCCATAGCTCGCCGCCGGCGTGGTGGAGAGCAGCACGCCGGCTTCGGATTCACCGACGAGCGTGATGTTCTTCGTGCCCAGCTCAATTGCTTCCAGGTAGTTGCCGTTGCAGATCTTGATCACGTCATTGCTGACGGCCGCGGCGTCTACGGCGGCCTGAATCGTGGCGTGCGTGGCCGTACCCAGCGTGCAGGCGCTGCCGACGCCGTCGTCATTTACCACATAGTCATTTGCATACGCGCTTGCAGAGAAAGCAAAGAGGGCGAGCACCACGGCGCAGAGGGCTGCGGTGGCGAGCAACGTCCGGCGCAGGCCGGGGGAGACAGAGGTCAACATCGGGGATATCACCTTTCGTGCGCATGGACTGCGACGTTGCAGCCCATCTGTGGGGGGAACGAGTGTCCGTTGACGGGATGGCGATGTGCCCGGGGGAACCGAGTCGCATCCGTGTGAGGGTGCACACGCGTTCACTTCACCTGCACTTGCTGTTGCGCTGTTGTGGGGTGGCTGCCTCCTGGGGACGCACAGACTGACCGGATGAACTCGCGAACGAACAGATACGGACAACGACCTGTCGGGGTCGGACAAGCCGAGCCGGGTTTCCGCGTAAGCAGAAGGGTCCGCCGGCGTCACGAGCCGACAGAAGACGAACTGGATTGGGTGATCTGCTGGAGTCGCCGGCGTGGGGGACGACGCTTTGGCAGATGAGGAGAGCGCACAGCGCAGGCCGGAGAGGGTGGCCTGGCACTTTCGACAGCGTACGCCCAGCCTGCGTGTGCGCATAGGGACATTTGTCATGTCTTTGTGAGTGCGCACAGGATTTCCCACAAATCGCAAATTCTGACGCAAGATTTGAGAAACAGTTTGATCCTTCAACAATTTGCGCCCAGGGTGTAGAATAGGCAGGTTCGCGCAGCGAGCGGCGAACGTGTGATGGCAGCGAACGAGCAGTACAAGCGCAACACAAGCGCACTCCTGGAGCGGGAGTCTGATGGCTCCCCTTGTTTCCGAAAACGCACTCTGATGAACACAAAGCGTCTCTTTGCGGCCAGCTACGGCCACCTCTCGATCGATATCGTCAACTCCACCGTCGCCATGATCCTGGTGGTGGTGGCCGGCCAGTTCAACCTCAGCATCAGCAAGATTGGCTTCGGCGCGCTCGTCTACCAGTTCAGCGCCGCCATGAGCCAGCCACTCTTCGGCGGGCTGACCGACCGCCTGCGCGGCCGCTGGGTGGGCGCACTCGGCCTGCTCTGGACGCTGGCCTTCTACTCGGCGGCAGTCTTCATGCCCACCTATGGCGGCTTTCTGGGGCTGCTGGTGATCGGCGGCCTGGGCAGCGGCGCCTTCCACGCCGCCGGCCTGCTCAATTCGAGCGTCAGCGGCGGCCACCGGCGCGCCACGGCGACCTCGATCTTCTTTGTGGGCGGGCAGGTGGGGCTGGCGCTGGGGCCGATCATCGCCGGGCTGGTGCTGGCGCGGGCCGGGCTGCCTGCCATGGCCTGGGTGGCGCTGGCCATGGCGCCTGCCGCCGTACTGATGCTGCTTTGGATGAACGACCCGCTGCCCGAGCCGCCGCCCGTTTCCAAGCCCGCTGCCGGCAGCGCAGCGCCCGAACGCGCCGCAAACTGGCTGCTGGTGGTAGCCTTCATCCTGCTCATTACCTTCCGTTCCGGCACCGCACAGAGTTTCGCGACACTTCTGCCCAAGTTCTACGCCGACCAGGGCATCCCCTCCTCGGTCTATGGCTTCCAGCTCGGCCTCTTTGCCTTTGCGGGCGCCGTGGGCACTATGGTGGGCGGCCTGCTGGGCGACCGCATGGACCGCCGTCTACTCATCTTCGTCGTCACGGTGGCCTCGGCGCCACTGGCCTGGCTGATGCTGCACACCAGCGGCGCGCTCTTTGTGGTGGTGGCGATCGGCGCCGGCTTCCTGCTCAGCATTCCCCACAGCGTGGTGCTGGTGCTGGCGCAAGAGCTGGCGCCGGGGCGGCAAGGGCTGGTGGGCGGTCTGGTGCTCGGCTTCATCTTCGCCAGCGGCAGTACGGTGGCCTGGATCGCCAGCCTGGGCGCCGACCGTTTTGGGCTGATGCAGGTGCTCTCGGCGCTGGCGTGGATGCCGATTGCGGCGGGTCTGGTGGCACTGCTGCTGCCGTCCGGCCGCCAGCCACAGCCCGCGCCGGTCGAGCCGCCGCCGCTCTCCGTCGCCGCTGCCGAGGTCGCCGTCCCCGCCGGCAGCGATTGAGCCGGAAAAGCATCAAAAGCAAAAGTACACGGAAACAACGGAAACGACGGGAAAAGCAACAGTTAGCCGCGAGGGTTCTTTGCCCAATCGTGCCGGCTTAGCCAACCATCCCCGTTGTTTCTGTGTACTTTTTAGGCTGTGTCCTCTCCCGTCACTGTTGGCCCACTCTTGCGCGCAAATTAAAACACTTTGAGTTGACAAAAGTGTAAATACCGCTTATGCTCCAGGTGCGCCCGGCGACAACCGGCGTCTGCAGAATTCCGTGCAGCTTCACCGGCAGACGCCCCTTGTTGGCCAGGCCAGGATCGCCCATGACCCTCTTCGACCAGCCAAGCGACGCCCCGTCCCGACGCATTGTCGAGCACCTGCAGCGGCAGGGGCCGAGCACCGTGCGCGCCCTCGAAGGTGTGCTGGGGGTGACCACCACGGCGGTACGCGCGCAGCTGGCCACGCTGCTGGCCGACGGCTATGTGGAGCGCCGGGCCGTGCACCAGGGCGTGGGCCGCCCGCACCACGCCTACGCCCTAACCACCAAGGCGCGCGAACTCTATGCCTGCCACTGCGACGACCTGGCGCTGACGCTGCTGCAGGAGGTCTTCGCGATGGAGGGGGTGGAGCGCGCCACCTGGCTGCTCGAGCGGGTGGGCGACAAGCTGGCCAAGCGCTACGCCGGCGAAGTGCGCGGCGAAGGGCTGCGTGCCCGTGTGGAGCAGATGGCGCAGGTGCTGCAGCAGCGGGGCGTGCTCACCGATGTCGAGCCGGCCACCGCCCTGCGCACAGATGCGGCCGGTCTGTTTGACGCCGAGCGCGTCGACCTGGCCGATGAGAACGTCTTCCTGCTCAAGGCTTACAACTGCCCCTTCCACGAGCTGGCGCAAGAGCACCGCGAGATCTGCGCCATGGACGAACGCATGCTGCACAAGGTGCTGGGCGCCGATGTGCAGCTCGATTCCTGTATGATGGACGGGCACACGCGCTGCACCTTTGTGGTGCGTCCCGCTGCGGCCGGCAACGGCGCCTATGGTGACGCTCCGCCTGCAGCCCAGCCCGCCGCCGCCGAGCGTTTTGGCCCGCCCGCCGCGCTGCAGAACGGCCACACGCCGCCGGCCTATGGCGCGCCTGTTTCTGCTGCGCTGGCGCCTGCTGCCGCACCCTGGTACAAGAGCGGCAAAGAGGAAAAAGAGGGCAAGGGCGGCAAGAAGAAGAAGCACAAGAAGGGGCGCTGAACCCGGCGCGAGAGTGCGGCTACAGACGCACTCCGCCGGCGGCGCGAGACTGTTTGGCCCGCTGCGTGCGAGCTGAACGGTGCAAGCGCAGAGCGATTCCCTGTTCAATACGGCGCCGGCGGCCGCTTTTGGTTGCCCACGCGCCGCAGTTGATTGTTTGTCCCTGTATCCACCGCTTCACAGAGCGTTTACACAGTGCTCTATCCAAGAGCGAACGAACCGAGGAGTGAGAAGCCATGAGTGTGCTTGAAATCCGCGACCTGCATGCCCGCGTCGAAGACACCGAGATCCTCAAGGGGGTCAACCTGACGCTGGAGAGCGGTGAGATCCATGCCTTGATGGGCCCGAACGGGTCGGGCAAGTCGACGCTGGCCTATGTAATCGCCGGCCACCCCCATTACGAAGTCACCCAGGGCGACATCCTGGTCGACGGCCAGAGCCTGCTCGAGATGGAGGCCGACGAGCGCTGCAAGGCGGGCGTCTTCCTGGCCTTCCAGTACCCGGTGGCCGTGCCCGGCGTCAGCGTGGCCAACTTCCTGCGCACCGCAGTGAGCAACGTGCGCGGCTACACCGCCCAGGCGGCGCAGGCCGAAGGCAAGAACGCCACCATCGGCAGCAACCTGATGCCCATGCGCGAGTTCCGCAAGGAGCTCACCGATAAGATGAAGGCCTACAACGTCGACCCCAGCTTCGCCCGCCGCTACCTCAACGATGGCTTTTCGGGCGGCGAGAAGAAGCGCACCGAAGTGCTGCAGATGGCCATGCTCGAACCCAAGTTCGCCATTCTTGACGAATCGGACTCGGGGCTTGACATCGACGCCCTGCGCGTGGTGGCCGACGGCATCAACAAGCTCGCCACGCAGGACCGCGGCTTCCTGATGATTACCCACTACCAGCGGCTGCTCAACTATGTAACGCCGAACAAGGTCAGCATCTTCCACGGCGGCCGCATTGTGATGACAGGCGGCCCCGAAGTGGCGCACATGCTCGAAGAGCGCGGCTACGGCTGGGTGGAGAAGGAATTCGGCCCCGCCAAGAGCTCGACCCAGTCCGCCGAAGCGGTTGCGGCCTAAGCGCCGCACCCTGTTCCTGCCCACGGGCCGAAGGAGAGACCATGGCCACACAAGCCGATCGTGAACAGTTGTCCGGCGTCAAGGAAGAGTACGAGTACGGCTTCCACGATGACGTCCGTTCCGTCTTCCAAACCGAGCGCGGCCTCAACCACGCCGTGATTGACCAGATTTCGGACCAGAAGAACGAGCCGGACTGGATGCGCCAGTTCCGCCATGAGGCGCTCGACCTCTTCCTGGCCAAGCCCATGCCGGGCTGGGGCGCCGACCTCAGCGGCATCGACTTCGACGAGATCATCTACTACCTGCGCCCCACCGAAAAGCAGGGCAAGAGCTGGGACGACGTGCCCGAGAGCATCAAGCGCACCTTCGACCGCCTGGGCATCCCCGAAGCCGAGCGCAAGTTTCTGGCCGGCGTCGGCGCCCAGTACGACTCCGAAGTCGTCTACCACTCGCTGCGCGAGGAGTGGGAGAAGATCGGCGTCATCTTCCTCGACATGGACAGCGGCCTGCGCGAGCATCCCGATCTGGTGCGCGAGTACTTCGCCACCATCATCCCCGCCGCCGACAACAAGTTCGCCGCGCTCAACAGCGCCGTCTGGAGCGGCGGCAGCTTCGTCTATGTGCCGGCGGGCGTGCATGTGGATATCCCGCTGCAGGCCTACTTCCGCATCAACGCCCAGAACATGGGCCAGTTCGAGCGCACGCTGATCATCGTCGAAGAGGGCGCCAGCGTGCACTATGTGGAGGGCTGCACCGCCCCCATCTACTCGAGCAACAGCCTGCACAGCGCCGTGGTCGAGATCATCATCAAGAAGGGCGCCCGCTGCCGTTACACCACGATCCAGAACTGGAGCACCGACGTCTACAACCTGGTGACGAAGCGCGCCGTGGCCTATGACGGCGCCACCATGGAGTGGATTGACGGCAACCTGGGCAGCAAGGTGACGATGAAGTACCCGGCCGTCTACATGATGGGCCCCAAGGCGCACGGCGAGATCCTTTCGATTGCCTTTGCCGGCCGCGGCCAGCACCAGGACGCCGGCGGCAAGGTGGTGCACGGCGCGCCCTACACCTCCTCGAAGATCGTCTCCAAGTCGATCAGCAAGGATGGCGGGCGGGCCAGCTATCGCGGCCTGCTCAAGGTGGCCAAGGGCGCCCACCACAGCAAAAGCAACGTCGTCTGCGATGCGCTGCTGCTGGACGAAGCCAGCCGCTCGGACACCTACCCCTACATCGAGATCGAGGAGGACCTGGTCTCGGTGGGGCACGAAGCGTCGGTGAGCAAGATCGGCGAGGAGCAGCTCTTCTATCTGATGAGCCGCGGCATCGGCGAGGACGAGGCGGCGGCGATGATCGTCGGCGGCTTCATCGAGCCGCTGGTGAAGGAGCTGCCCATGGAATACGCCGTGGAGATGAACCGGCTGATCCAGCTGCAGATGGAAGGCAGCATTGGGTAGAGCGCCTTGGCGGCGCAATCGGATTGGCGGCTGGGGAGCACCTGAAGTAGACAAATCGGATTCAACGATGGAGCAGATGCCGTGACTGAACTTGTACGTGAGCGAATCGGAGCCGGAGTGGTTGAGAAACTCTCCGGCTTTAGCGAAGAGACGGTGCGGGCGCTTTCGGCGCAGCGCGATGAACCCGCATGGATGCTGGAGCTTCGGCTGCAGGCGTGGCGCAGCTTCGAGTCGATGCCGTGGCCTGCAGCCACCGACGAAGCATGGCGTCGCACGCGTCTGACGGGCTTCAACCTGGACTCCTTCAAGCCCAACGCCGCACCCGGCAGGGGGGCTAAAGTCAGCCGCACCATCCAGCACGAGCTTGACGAGTTGAAGAGTTCGGCCAGTATCCTCTTTCAGGATGGCGCTACACTCTTTCAAGACGACGAAGCCAACGTAGGCGCCCAGGGTGTGATCTTCATGGCGCTGAGCCAGGCGCTGCGCGACCACCCCGATCTGGTGCAGAAGCACTTTATGACGCAGGTGGTAAGGCCCGACCACAATAAGTTCACCGCCCTGCACGCCGCCCTGTGGGACAGCGGCGCCTTTATCTATGTGCCCAGGAACGTCAAAGTGGAGCTGCCGCTGCAGATCATCCTCAACCACGCCGCCGAGGGCACGGGCAGCTACCACCACACCTTGCTTGTGGCCGAAGAGAGCGCCGAGGTCACCGTCGTCGACGACCTGCTGGGCGGCAAGAATGGGCTGCAAAGCGAAGTGGTGGAGTTGGTGCTGGGCGACAACAGCGTTGTACGCTACATGAACCTGCAGGACTTCGACCACTCCACCTGGAACTTCATGACCGGCCGCGCCGCCATGGGCCGCAACGCCGACCTGCGCTGGATTCAGGTCTCGTGGGGCAGCCGCCTGACTAAAGCCTTCCTCGATGTGGACCTGATGGGCGACGGTAGCCACGCCGAGCTGCTGGGCATTTACTTTCCCACCGGCAAGCAGCACATCGACCACCAGACGCTGCAGCTGCACCGCGCCCCCCACTGTTTCAGCGACCTGCTCTTCAACGGCGCGCTCAAGGACAAGGCGCGCAGCGTCTACATGGGCGTGATCAAGGTCTTCCCCGGCGCCCAAAAGACCGACGCCTACCAGCGCAACGGCAACCTGATTCTCGACAGCGCCGCGCGCGCCGACAGCATCCCCGGCCTGGAGATCGAGGCCGATGATGTGCGCTGCACCCACGGCGCCACCGCGGCGCAGGTGGAGGACGAGTACCTCTTCTACCTGATGGCGCGCGGCCTCAGCCGCCCGCAGGCCGAGCGCATGATCGTGCAGGGCTTCTTCCAGGCCGTGCTCGATCGCGTGCCGGTCGAGAGCGTTGTGCACAAGCTCGAACGTGTGATCGAGCGCAAGATCGGCGGCTAAGTTCCGGCGCGCGACCTGTTCCATCGGGCCCCTGCCTAGATTCCAAGGAGGAGAGCATGGCAACTGCCACACCTGCCCCCGACATTGCAGCCAAGGGCTACGCCCGCAGCGACGCTCTGGTGAGCACGCAGTGGGTCGCCGATCATCTGAACGACGCCGATGTGCGGCTGATCGAGAGCAATGAGGATGTGCTGCTCTACGACACCGGTCACATCGCCGGCGCCGTCAAGGTCGACTGGCACAACGACCTGAACGACGCGCTGACGCGAGACTACATCGGCAAGGCCGACTTCGAAGCGCTGATGAACCGCCTGGGCATCGGCAACAACACCAGGGTCGTCTTCTATGGCGATAAGAACAACTGGTGGGCCACCTATGCCTTCTGGGTCTTCCAGCTCTTTGGCCACGCCAACGCCGCCGTGATGGATGGCGGGCGCGCCAAGTGGGTGGCGGAGGGCCGCCCGCTCACCACCGACGTGCCCTCCTACCCGGCCGCCGAATACACGGCGCAGGAGCGGGCGGACGAGAAGATTCGCGCCTTCCGCGACGAGGTGCTGGCGCACGTGAAGGGGGGCGGCAAGCTGGTGGATGTACGCTCGCCCGGCGAATATGCCGGTACGCTGCTGCACATGCCCGACTACCCGCAGGAGGGCGCGATGCGCGGCGGCCATATCCCCGGCGCCAAGAGCGTGCCTTGGGCCAAGGCCGCCAACCCCGACGCCACCTTCAAGAGCGCCGACGAGTTGCGCGCCCTGTATGAGATCGAGCAGGGTCTTGCGGCCGGCGACGACGTGATCGCCTACTGCCGCATCGGCGAGCGCAGCAGCCACACCTGGTTTGTGCTTACCTATCTGCTGGGCTATCCCAACGTGCGCAACTACGACGGTTCGTGGACCGAATGGGGCAATGGCGTGCGCCTGCCGATTGAGAAGTAGGGGTCGGCCGGCCGATTGCGCAATCGTGGTAAGATAACCGCACAATGTGATGTCCGCAGCGGTGGCCCGTGCCGCCGCTGCGCATTGTTTCGGGCGGGGAACTTGCCCCGGCCCGTATCGAAACTGGATTGGGGCGCACGATGCAGCAGGCAGCCAGCGCTGGACAACCGGCAGTCGAACTGAGCGCCGAAGCCGCGCAGGCGCGCGCCGCGCTCGCTCCCTTTGAGGCGCGCACGGCGCAGATCCGGCGCGACTTCCCCATTCTGCAGCGCACGGTGGGCAGCCACGCCGCGCCGCTCGTCTACCTCGACAACGGCGCCTCGTCGCAGAAGCCCGAAGCCGTGCTGCAGGTGCTCGACGGCTACTACCGCCACACGAACGCCAACGTCCATCGCGGCGTGCACACGCTGAGCGAAGAGGCCACGACGCTCTTCGAAGGCGCACGGCTCAAGGTCGCGCGCTTCCTCAACGCGCCCAGCGACAAGCAGATCATCTTCACGCGCGGCGCCACCGAAGCCATCAACCTGGTGGCGCAGACGTGGGGGCGCGCCACGCTCAAGCCGGGCGACGAGGTGCTGCTCACCGAGATGGAGCACCACGCCAACATCGTCCCCTGGCAGATTCTGCAGGCGCAGCTGGGCTTTACCCTGCGCTATGTGCCGGTGACGCGCGACGGCCTGCTCGACATGCAAGCCTTTGATGCGCTGCTGAACGAGCGCACGCGCCTGGTAAGCTTTATCCACGTGAGCAACGTGCTGGGCACCATCAACCCCGCTGCCGAGATCATCCGCAAGGCGCACGCCGCCGGCGCCCTGGCGCTGGTCGACGCGGCGCAGAGCGTGCCCCACATGCCCGTCGACGTGCAGGCGCTCGACGCTGACTTTCTGGCCTTCAGCAGCCACAAGATACTTGGCCCTACGGGTGTGGGCGTGCTCTACGGCCGCCGCGCGCTGCTCGAGGCGATGCCGCCGTGGCAGGGCGGCGGCGACATGATCCGCGAGGTCACGCTGCAGGGCAGCCAGTGGAACACCGTGCCGCACAAGTTCGAAGCGGGCACGCCGGCGATTGCCGAGGTGATTGGCCTGGGTGCGGCAGTGGATTACCTGGCGCAGGTGGGCATGGAGTGGGTGGACGCCCACGACCGCGCCCTGGTGAACTACCTCTACGCGCGCCTGAGCGAGGTGGAGGGTCTGCACATCCTGGGGCCGGGGCCGGAGCAGCGCAGCGGGCTGGTCTCCTTCACCCTCAACGATATCCACCCGCATGACCTTTCGGCCGTGCTCGACCGCAGCGGCGTCGCCGTGCGCGCCGGCCACCACTGCGCGCAGCCGCTGCACACCAAACTGGGTGTGGCCGCCAGTGCTCGCGCCAGCGTTTACCTGTACAATACGCCTGCAGAGGTGGACATGCTGGTGGCCGGCCTGGAGCAGGCCGGCGAGATCTTCGCGTTCTGAGCCCGCCATGTCCCCATTCATGCACCCGCACCCCATTCGCTGGAATACTGAATTGCAGGCAAACCCATGAGCTCCGACGCCCTCTACAGGGAAGCCATCCTCGACCACTACAAGCACCCCCGCTACAAAGGGCACCTCGACGCGCCCGATATCCACTTCCACGACCACAACCCCTTCTGCGGCGACGAGATCACGATCGAGCTGAAGGTGGAGGACGGCAAGGTGGTCGACGCCGCCTTCGACGGGCGCGGCTGCGCCATCAGCCAGGCCTCGGCCTCGATGCTGCTCGAAGAGGTGGTGGGGATGAGCATGGAAGAGGTGCGGGCGCTGGACAAGCAGTACATCCTCGACCTGCTGGGGATCGAGATTGGCCCCGTGCGGCTGAAGTGCGCATTGCTCGCGCTCAAGGTGCTGAAGGCGGGCGCCTATGGGCTGGAAGAGTGGCCGGAATAGCCCATGCCCACGAAGAAGACTCCGGCGCGCGCGGGCTTTTTGCCCGTCGCCACGCTGAACCAAATCCCGCAGGGCGGCGCCCACCTGGTGGAGCTTGACGACGTGCGCGTCGCGATCTTCAACTTGCAGGGCACGCTCTACGCCATCGAGGACACCTGCACGCACGACGGCGGCCCGCTGGTGGAGGGCACGCTGGTGAACGAGCACGAGGTGAAGTGCCCGCGCCATGGCGCCCGCTTTGATGTGCGCACCGGCGCAGCGCTCAGCTTTCCCGCAATTCGCCCCACGCGTAGCCTGGCCGTGCGCGTCGAGGGCGACCAGGTGCTTGTAGAGCTGCCGACCTGAGCGGTCCCCTTCTCTGCATCCAATCGCCCGCCCGCCTTGTGGCGGCGCCGCTCCTTTGACCGACGGAAGGAAGTGACCCATGGCTTTGCCCAACCCGGAAGAGATTCGCGAGATCATCAAGCAGCACGTGGTGGACCCCGAGCTGCGCATGAACATTGTTGACCTGGGCCTGATCTACGGCGTCGAGGTGACGCCCGAGAAGACAGCCGAGATCGTGATGACGCTGACCAGCCCTGGCTGCCCGGCCGGCCCCGAGATCATCACCAACGTGCAGCGCGAGACGCACATGGCCTTCCCCGATCTGGAAGAGGTCAACATCCACCTGACGTGGACTCCCTTCTGGCACCCCGACATGATGTCGGACGAGGCCAAGGACGAGCTCGGCATGTTCTAGGCAGCGCAGCCGTAACAGGCCGATTCGACACGTTCCCATGAAGGCGCGGCGGCCCCAGCGCATAGTGTGCTTGCGCACTGTGCAGCCGGGCCGCCGCAGCGCGTTCTGCAAACAAAGTTGCAGAATTACCAGTCTGGGCAACAAGTAAGTGCTTGCTGTAAGGATGTTGCAGCATCAAGCGCTTGTCATGCTATAATTCTGGTGCGTTCAGGTTCGTGCGTCAGGCGTAGGGCAAACGTACGCCTGCGCCCACACCTGGAGTGCGTGCTCTATCCCCGGCACGGCTTTCGGCTAGTCTGGATGATTTCCTCTCGGCTCCACAGCTGACGCAACGCTCTTCTCCAAACGAAAAACTTCTCCAAACGATGTTCAGGCTCGACGGCGAGCGCTGGCGCGCGTCGCAGGTCGCTGTTTCTGTTGAACCGGGCGCGCCGGCGATTGGCCCTTCACGCCGCAACGAAAGATCTCGCAATGGCAAGCAAAAGTGCGGCAGGCCCGCAAGCGGCGCCGCCTGTTCAGGCAGAGAGCGGAATTGCCCCCTGGCTGCCGCTGATCATCATTGTGATCGCGCAGATTCAGATGGCCTTCAACGTCAACGCGCTGCCGGTCTCGATTGGCCCAATTGTGGAAGACCTGGGCGTGCCGGCCACCGACGTGGGCACGGCGCTGGTCTTCTACTCGCTGGTGGTCGCCGGCTTTGTGATGCTGGGCGCCAAGCTGGGCAAGATGGTGGGCGAGCGGCTCGCCTTCCAGGTGACGGCACTGCTGCACGGCTTGGCCATGGGCTACATGGCGCTGAGCGATTCGTCGCGCGATATGAACATCGCGCAGGCGCTGGCGGGGCTCGCTGCGGCCGTCCTTGTGCCTTCGCTGGTGGTGCTGATTGCGGCCAACTATCGCGGGCGGCAGCAGGCGCAGGCACTGGGAATTCTGGCCGGGTCACCGGCGCTTTCGGGTGCGGCGGCTTTCTTTCTGGCCGGTTGGCTGGGCACGGCGCTTAGCTGGCGCATCTCGTTTGCGCTGCTCTTCTTCGTTTCGCTTGTCGTCTTCTTCCTCAGCTTCCGCCTCAACCCCGTGCCGCGCCAGCGCGGCGTCAAGCTCGACCTGGTGGGCGCCGTCTTCGCCTTCCTGGCGATTGCCATGATTAGTCTGGGCTTCAACAACCTGCAGGAGTGGGGCATCATCGTTGCCAAGGCGGCAGCGCCCTTTGCGCCGCTGGGGATTTCGCCCGCGCCGCTGATGATTGTGCTCGGCCTGCTGCTGGGCCAGGGCTTCTTCCTGTGGGCAGACCGGCGCAAGGCGCAGAACCGTTCGACCCTGATCGCGCTCGAGGTGATCGACACCAAGACCGAACGCGCTGCGCTCTATACCCTGCTGATCATCGGCGCCCTTGGCCCGGCCGTAAACTTCCTGATCCCGCTCTACATGCAGATCGTGCAGGGGCAAAGCTCGCTGCAGACAGCCATCGCCGTCATCCCCTACACGCTCTCGATCGCCTTCGCCGCCTTCATGATCGTGCGCCTGTATGGGCGCCTCAACCCCAAACAGATCGGCGCCGTTGCCCTGGTGCTGGTGACTGGCGGGCTGGTGATGCTTGCCTTTGCCATCCGCAACGAGTGGCAGACGCTGCTTGTGATCCTGGGCCTCATGATCATTGGCCTGGGCGAAGGTTCGCTGCTGACGCTGCTCTTCAACGTGCTGGTCTCTGAATCGCCCAAGGCGCTGGCGGGCGATGTGGGTGCACTGCGCGGCGTGGCCAACAACCTCTCCACCGGGTTGGGCACGGCCTTCGCCGGCGTCTTTGCCGTGGGTGTGCTGGCCTTCTTTGTGGGCAGCAGCGTGGCCCAAAGCCCAATCATCAACGATGCGCTGCTCAACCAGCTCAACCTCGACAACGTCAACTTCCTCTCCAATGACCAACTTGGCGTCGTGCTCGACGAGACCACCGCCACCGACGAGCAGGTGGCCGAAGCGGTGCGCATCAATACCCAGGTGCGCTTGCAGGCGCTCAAGGTCTCGTTCCTGGTGCTGGCCATGATCGCCGCGCTGGGAGTGATCCCGGCGCTGGGGCTGCCGCGCTACAGCCCGGGCGAGGTGCCGCCCGACGGCGTGGCCAAGCCGCCCGCCAAGGTGGCAAAACGGAAATAGCCTGCCTGCGCGTGTGAAGTTGGATCGATGCTTCTGCACCCTGCCGTTGCGCCCTGCGCGTACAATTGAGCCTTGATTGCCGTTCTTGAAAGGAGCACACAGATGTCCCCCTCCAGCGAACTTGCGCGCGCCCACGCCCGCGAGAACACAGACCAGTACCTCTCCGAGCTCTTCGAGTTTCTGCGCATTCCCAGCTTGAGCGGCGACCCGGCGCACGCCGCAGACGTAGCGCGTGCGGCCGACTGGCTGGCCGAGCACATGCGCAGCCTGGGCATCGAGAACGCCACGGTGATGCAGACCGCCGGCTACCCCGTTGTCTATGGCGAATATATGGGCGCCGGCCCTGACGCGCCCACGCTGCTTGTCTATGGCCACTACGACGTGGTGCCGGCGCTGATGGAAGACGGCTGGCTCAGCAACCCCTTTGAGCCCGAGATCCGCGACGGCAAGATCTATGCGCGCGGCGCGACCGACGACAAGGGGCAGCTCTTCATTCACGTCAAGGCGCTCGAGGCCTACCTCAAGACGGCGGGCACGGCGCCGATCAACGTCAAGTTCCTGATCGAGGGCGAAGAAGAGGTCGCCTCGCCCAACCTGACGCCCTTCATCAAGGAGCACCTGGAGCTGCTGAAGGCCGACGTCTGTGTCATCAGCGACTCTTCCATGCGCGTGGTGGAAGAGCCGGCGGTGACCCACAGCCTGCGCGGCATGAGTTACATCGAGTTCGAAGTCCACGGCCCTACCGACGACCTGCACAGCGGCTTCTGGGGCGGCGCCACGCACAACCCGGCGCTGGTGATGGTGGAGATTCTGCACAAGCTCTACAACCCCGACGGTACCTTCGCCATCCCCGGCTTCTATGACGATGTGGTGCCGCTGACGGACGACGAGCGCGCCATGATCGCCAAGACCGACCTGAGCGAGGAGCAGTTCAAGGAGGCCACGGGCGTGCCCGCGATCTGGGGCGACGAGCGCTTTTCGATTCGCGAACGCATCTCGGCGCGCCCCACGCTGGACATCAACGGGCTGTGGAGCGGCTGGACCGGTCCCGGCCCCAAGACGATCATCCCCGCCAAGGCCGGCTGCAAGATCAGTTCGCGCCTGGTGGGCAACCAGGACCCGATCAAGGTCTACGAGCAGATCAAGAGCTACATCGAATCGATCACGCCGCCTAGCGTGCAGCTCAGCGTTCGGCTGCTGAACAGCGGCAAGCCGGCGCTGATCCCCTTCGACCTGCCCGAGATGCAGGCGGCCGCCCGCGCCTACGAACGCGGCTGGGGCTACGAGCCGGTCTTCACGCGCGGCGGCGGCAGCATCCCCGTGGTGGCCGACATCTATGACCTGATGCAGATCCCGGTGGTGATGATGGGCTACGGCCTGGACAGCGACGGCCTGCACGCTCCCAACGAGCACTATCGCGTCGACATGTTTGCCCGCGGCATCGAGACCGCAATCGTCTACATGGAAGAGCTGGCCAAGCTCTAGCCGGCCCAAGCCAGGTCGCACCAATCGGGCGCGGGCGGCGCGTTTTGCTGCGCCGCCCGCGCCTGCACCCTTGTCTTCCAGTTGTTCTCGGGGCGTCCCCCCGTTGCACATTTCCTGTTGCGCTCTACCCCTCAAGCGTGTCCGCCTCGAATCAAGGGAATCCGACCATGTCCACACCCAAGAGTTCCAAACCCAATTCCTCAAAGCCCAAGCCAAAGCCGGCAGGTGCAGGCGCCCCCAAGGCCGGCGCACCTGTAGCTGCGGTGGCTGCACCCGCCCCTGCGCCCAGCGGCTTCATGGGCCGCATGCTCGATGGCATCGAGCGGCTGGGCAACAAGGTGCCCCATGCCGTCCTGCTCTTTGTCTACCTGATCGTAGGCGTGATTGTGCTCTCGGCGATCCTCGCGTTCTTCAACGTCAGCGTGACGCAGGAGATCGCGGTGCCGGTGGCCCAGGATGTGGTGCCCTACTACACCGAGGCGGGTCTGCCTGCCTACGAGCTTGAGAGCGGCGACCTTCCGCACGAGTTTGAGATTGAAGAGCAGACAATCGCCATCCGCAGCCTGCTCACTGTGGATGGCATCCGCTTCCTCTTCACCTCGTTTGTGCCGAACTTTGCCGGCTTTACCGTGGTGGCGGTGGTCATCATCGCCATGCTCGGCGTCGGCGTGGCCGAAGAAGCGGGCATGATGGGCGCGCTGATCCGCAAGCTGGTGCAGGTGGCGCCGCGCCGGCTGCTCACCTTCATCATCGTGCTCGTCGGCATCCTCTCGAGCATCGCTACCGACGCGGGGTATCTGATCCTCGTGCCTCTCGCGGGGGCGGCCTTCCTGCAGGTCAAACGTAATCCGATTGCGGGTATCGCCGCAGGGTTTGCCGCCGTGGGCGGCGTCTTTGCCGTCAATATGCTCATCACCCCGCTCGACGGCATGCTCACCGAAGTGACCAACGAGGCGATTGGGCTGATCACAAACAACCCGCCCGCGGCGCTCTCCGTTACGGCCAATCTCTTCTTCAACATCGGCTTTACGCTGATCATGGCCGTGGTGGTGACCTTTGTGACCGAGCGCATGATCGAGCCGCGCCTGGGCGCCTATGACCCGAAGGGCGCCGGCGAGCAGAAGCAGGAAGCCGCCACGCTTTCGGCCAATGCCGAGTCGCGCGGCCTCAGCTACGCGCTCTACTTCTTCCTGGCCGGCGCCGCGGTGGTGGCGCTGCTGGCGCTGATTCCGGGCGCGCCGCTCAATGGGCGCGACGGCGGCTCGCCCTTCCTCGACAGCATCATCTTCATCATCTCGCTGCTCTTCCTGCTTGCCGGCATCGGCTTTGGCCGCGGCGCAGGCACGCTGACGACGGCCAACCAGGTCATCGGCGCCGCAGGCAAGACGATCGCCAGCCTGGGCGGACTGCTGTTGCTCTTCCTGGTCATCAGCCAGTTCATCGCCCACTTCAACTACACGCACATGCCGCAGCTGCTGGCCGGCTGGCTGGCCGATGTGCTGGGGCGCGCCAACATCGGCGCCGTGCCGCTGCTGGTTGGCTTTATTGTCGTGATCCTGCTGCTCGACATCATCATCCCCAATGCGATCCCCAAGTGGGCGATCTTTGCGCCGATCTTTGTGCCGCTCTTCGTCAACCTGGGTGTCGAGCCGCAGACCGTGCTGGCCGCTTACCGCATCGGCGATTCGCCCCTCAACGTGGTGACGCCGCTGATGGCCTACCTGCCCTTTACCCTGATCGTGATCCAGCGCTACCAGAAGAACGCCGGCCTCGGCTCGCTTATTTCGCTGATGCTGCCCTATGTCGCAGTGATTACCGTGGTCTGGATTGTGCTCTTTGTGCTCTGGTACGTGCTGAACATCCCGCTCGGCCCGGGCTACTTGCCGCAGCTGTAACGGCAACAGCGGACACGACAGTACACGGAAACAACGGAAACAGCGGAAACAGCAGGTACTGCAACAACAAGAAGGGCCGGTCCCCATGCGAGGACCGGCCCTTCTTGTTGTTGCAGTTCAGTTGTTTCCGTTGTTTCCGTGTACTGTCTTGTCCGCTGTTATTTGTACGCCTGTGCTACTGCGTTCCAGTCCACCGTGTTCCACCAGGCGTCGATGTAGTCGGGGCGGCGGTTCTGGTACTTCAGGTAGTAGGCATGCTCCCAGACGTCGATGCCGAGCAGGGGCACGTCGCCCTGCATCAGCGGGCTGTCCTGGTTGGGCAGGCTGTAGAGGTCGATGCTGCCGTCGCTTTTGGCCACCAGCCAGGCCCAGCCCGAGCCGAAGCGGCCCACGGCGGCAGCCTTGAACTTGGCCTTGAACTCGTCGAACGAGCCGAACTTGGCGTTGATGGCGTCGCCGAGCGCGCCGCTGGGGCTGCCGCCGGCGTTGGGCGCCATCAGCGTCCAGAAGAGCGAGTGATTGGCATGGCCGCCGCCGTTGTTGCGTACGGCGGTGCGAATGTTCTCGGGCACCTCGTTGATGCGCTTGCAGAGCTCCTCAACGCTCAGGTTCTCCCACTCGGTGCCGGCGGTGGCGTTGTTGAGGTTGGTGACGTACGCGTTGTGGTGCTTGCCGTGGTGAATCTGCATCGTCTGCGCATCGATGTTCGGCTCGAGCGCGTCGAAGGCATAGGGCAAATCGGGCAGCTGGAAGGCCATGGTCTCCTCCTGAGTGGTGAGTTTGGCGCTGAGAATCTCTTTGAGCAGCCCCCACTGTTGCTTGCTGGAGCGCTGCTGCGGTTGGTTGGTTGGCTTGGAAACAGTGCTTCAGTGTAGGCGCGACTCTGCGGCGGCGAAGTGGCGGTACATACAAAGCTGCGCCGTGTTGCGCGCGAAGGGCGCAGCAGATGCGGCGCCTCTCTTCCAACGTGGCGGCGCGCGCGGAGGTTCCGTTCAGGGCGCGGCGACGATGCGGCGAAAGACAAGCCGGCTCTTGAGCACGCTGACCTGCCAACCTTCGGCGCGCAGCGTGTCGAGCGTAGAGCGGTTGAGGTGGCAATTGTGCGCAAACCGGCGCCACACGGGCGTCACCGCATCCGTGGCGGCGCCAAGCAGGCTGTTCGTCGGCCGCACGTGTTCGATCATGTGCAGCAGACCGCTGGGCCGCAGCACGCGCCGGATCTCGCGCAGCGCGAGCGTTGGGTCGGCCACGGAGCAGAAGACGAGGCTGGAGACGACGACATCAAAGCGCGCGTCGGTGTAGGGCAGCGCCTCGGCCGGGGCAACGTCGATGGTGATTGGGAAGGGCAGGCTACCGCTGTGTTCCATGGCCAGCGCCTGGACGGCGGCGCGCGCCTCGGCGGCGCGTGCGGGGTGCGGCTCGATGGCGTGGAGCGAGGCGGCGCGGCGGTAGTGGGCCAGGTTGGCGCCTGTGCCCACGCCAATCTCCAGCACATCGCCCTCGAGCGGCGCGACCAGTTCGGCGCGCCAGCCGCTTACCTCGGCAAGGGCATTCATGGCTGCGACTGGGGCAAGGTGGGCGCGGCAAGCGTCACCGCGTCGGCCGTCACCGCGTCGGCCATTCGTGCATCGACTGGGGCGGCGTTTGGGGTGGCGCCAGTGGGCTGGGCGCCGGGCAGCAGCGTGATCAGCGCAATCTGGGGCGGCGCGCCAAAGCGCAGGGGAATCCCTTCGCCAATCCCGCGTGTGATGTAGACATGTGTGCGCCCGCGCCTGAAATAGCCGGCGACCTCGTTGCGCTTCAGCTCCCAGCTCTGGGTATGGGCCGGCCCCCACACGGGCAGCACAATCTGGCCGCCGTGCGTGTGGCCGGCCAGCAGCACATCGATGCGCGGCAGCTGCGGGCTAACGATGATATCCGGGTTGTGCGAAAGCAGCACCAGCGGCGCATCCTCAGGCACGCCGTGCAGCGTGTCGCCCAGGATCGGTCGCCCCTCCGTCACATCGTCGACGCCGGCCAGGTAGAGGTCCAGCCCTCTCTCCGGCTCCAGCAGGTGCGCCACGCGATTGTGCAGGAGCGTAAAGCCGGCCTCGTGCAGGCGGCGGATGAGCGTGGCCACATCATTCTTGCCCACGCGTTTGCCGTCGAGCGGGGTGTGGCGCACATAGCGCACAAAGCCGGGCGCGCGCAGCGGCATGCTCCAGAGCGGAGCCCCCTTCTCGCGTTCGCGCTTGCTCCAGGTAACGAACATGCGCGGCAGCGCCATCAGCATGCTGTAGTGGGTGTAGTCGTGGTTGCCCAGCACCACATAAGAGCCCAGTCGCGGCCGCGGCACCACGTCCAGCAGGCGGAAGGCAGTCTCGAGGCCGCTGTCGTAGTGGATCAGGTCGCCGGTGTGGACGAGCAGGTCGTACTCCAGCCCTTGGGTGAGGCGGGCGATGCGCTCGATCTTGGGCTCTTCGCGGCGCGGCTCGTTGCGAAAGTGCGAGTCGGAGAGGTGAAGGATGCGCAGCCCTTGTGGCGGGATACGCCCGTAGCCGCTGGGCAACTCGAAGGTCAGCCGCTCGAGGCTGATGCGGCGCGGTTCAACATAGTAGGCATAGGCCAGCGCGGCAGCACCCGCCGCCGCCGCAAGCGCGCCGGCGGCGGCGCTCCAGGCCAACCATCGTGGCAGTCGATTCATGGAATCAGGGTAGCATCGGGCGCGGCGGATGAGCAAGCAGCCAGCCACGCGCGCACATAGAACTTCTCACGCGCCTGCCGCGGGTGGCAAGCGGGCAGCGATCAGGCGGCAATCAGGCGGCAATCAGGCGATGGTGGGCAGGGGAGCGGAAGGTGCGGCCGGCGCACCCGCCAACGCGCTGCGCGCCGCCTCGAGCCGCCGCGCGGCTGAATCGAAGCCCACGGGGCGCACATAGGCGAGCGTGGCATCGATCAGCTGCTCGATGGGCGCGCCGCTGGGGCGCTCCGCGGCAATCTCGAGCACGGTTTCAATATACTCGTCGAGCAGGCTGCGGCGGCCGGCAAAGCGCAGGGTGCGCCGCAGCAGTGCGTCGGCGCCGGCGCTGTCACCCTCCATGCGGGCGATGCGCGCCAGCCCCAGCAGGGCGCGCACATGCATGTAGGGGTAAAGGTTCACCGGGTCTACCAGCGCTCCGGCGAGCAGCGTGTGCGCCTGCACCCGTTCGCCGCGCGCAAGGTGCACCAGCCCCAGGCCGATGTTGGCGCTGTTGCGGTAGTTGCGGTAGGTGTCGCGCGGCCCCAAAAAGTCGAGCACGCGGCGCAGGCGGCGTTCGGCCTCGTCCAGGCGGCCCAGCTGCAGCGAGAGCAGCGCGCTGGCGATGCGCGGCCACATGCTGGCCAGTTCGGAGGCCGCGCCGGGCGCCTTGCGGTTGAGCTCGACGCTCTGATCGTTCAATCGCTGGCTCTGCTCAATGTCGCCCAGGATGCGCGCCGTCACGGCCAGTTGGTGCAGCGCCGTGCTGGCAATCGAAAGCTGGCCGGTCTCGCTGGCCAGGTCGACCACGGCCGAAAGGCAGGCGGTGGCTTCGCCCAGCTGCCCCTGCACCAGCAGCGTCCAGCCGTAATCGAGCAGGGGCAGCACGGCATGGATCGGTTCGAGCACCTGCAGCAGGTCGGCTTCGGGGTCGCGCACGGCCGGCGGCGGCGCGGTGAAGGCTGCCCACTCGCCGCCTGCTGCTTGTGCGCTGTGCTGATTGCCGTTGGCGCCGGCGGTGTTCCGGCCGGCAGCGGGCAGTGCGGGCGGCGCGCCCTCGCCAACGGCCGGAGGTTGCGGCGTGGCCTCGGCGCTGTAGATCGTCGCACGCCGGTTGAGCAGGTCGGTCAGCACGTGCGACTGGATCGCCTCTTCCTCGTTCGGGCGGCCAAGCACGCCCAGCAGCTCCTGCAGCAGCTCGTTGCTCTCGCGGTCCTGCCCCATCAGCCCCAGCACGGTGGCCATGCGGCTGTGCGTCTTGAGCAGCAGCGAGCGGTCGTGGTGGGCGCGAGCGTGGTTGAGCAGCAAGCGGTAGGAATCGGTGACGCCGTCCAGATCGAAGAGGCTCTCGTGGGCAAGGCCGCGGCCCAGCAGCGCGCGCTCGGTGAGCGCGGGCGGCGCCTCGTGGACGTGGCTCAGGGCATCCAGGGCGCGGTCGAAGTAGTCGATGGCCTGGCGGAAGGCATAGGCGCCGAGCAGCTGCTCGCCGGCGGCCACCGAGTAGCGCGCTTGGGCCAGGCGACCCGTCTGGCCCGCCTGGCTGTAGTGGAAGGCGGTCTCGGCGGGGTTGCGCTCGGCGCGGTGGATCTTGACCAGCGCATCGGCCACGCGCAGGTGCCAGCGGCGGCGCTGCAGCGCGCTCATGCTCTCGTAGGCCACCTGACGCACCGTCTGGTGGCTAAAATCCAGCCGCAGGTCGGGGCGCTCGATCAGGAACTTGCGCTGCAGCAGCGTCTCGAGCCCTTCGAGCGGATCCTCGGTGGCGGCCGTCTCGAGCAGCTCAAGGCTGTAGTCGCGGGCGATTACGGCGCTCAGCTGCAGCACCCAGAGCGCGCGGTCGGGCAGCCGCTCGATGCGCTCGAGGATCAGATCGTGCACGCGCTGGGTGCGGCGCGAGGTGAGCAGCGCGCGCAGGTGGCTGCTCCACGCCTCGTCGTGCGGGGCGGGTTCGTGGGCCGTCGCGAGGGCGGGGGGTTCGTGTTCGGCCGGCGCGCCGGTTTCGGCCTCGCCGCCCAGCTCGGGGTGGCGTTCGAGCAGGTCGCGCAGCGTCTCGGTGACAAAGAGCGGGTTGCCCTGTGTGCTGTCGAAGAGCAGGCGCGCCAACTCGCCGTCGAACGCGTGGTCGCGCCCCATCAGCGCTTCGACGTACTGCTGCACCTGCGAACGATCGAAGCGCGTGACCTCGACCATCTGCCCGCTGCCCTTGCGGCGCAGCGCGTGGAGCAGCGTGGAGAGCGCCTCATTCTCGGCAAGGTCGTCGCTGCGATAGGCGAGCAGGAGCAGGATGGGGAGATCGGCCAGCCGCTGTGTGAGGCGGCTGATGACGGCGAGCGTGTCGGCGTCGGCCCAGTGCAGGTCGTCGATAAAGAGCGCGAGCGGGCGCAGGCGCGAAAGCGTGGCCAGAAAGGCGACGATGCCGTCGATCAAGCGCTGGCGGTTCTCGTCGGGGGTGGCGGTTGGCTCGGGCGGCGGCTGGGGCAGGCCGGGGATGCGGTCGTAGAGGCTGGGCACAATCTGCCCCATCTGCGCCAGGCTGGCGTAGGGCAGCAGCGGGAGCGCCTCGTTGGGCATGCGGTGCAGGTAGCGCCCCAGGCTCTCGGCCAGCGGCGAAAAGGGCAGGTTGCGCTCGATGGCCTGACAGCCGGCGCTGATGACGGTGGCGCCCGCCTCGGCTGCGTGCTGGAGCACACTCACGGCCAGGCGCGTCTTGCCCACGCCGGCCTCGCCCTCCAGGAAGACGAGCACGCCATGACCGCCCGCCGCACCATGACCTCCCGGTGCAGCGTGGCCGCCCAGCGCTGCTTCGGCCAGACTGCGCAACTGGGCAAACTCGCGCTCGCGCCCCACCAGCGCGCCCAGATAGCGCACATCTACAGATGGCAGCAGCTGCAGGGCAGGCAGTTCGGAAGGGGTGGGCGGCGTCGCGGCCACGGTCGCCGCATGCAGCGCGGGCGTTGCGGCGTGGCCCAACGCGTGCACTGTGGAGTGCAGCAGGTCGGTCTCGCGTGCCGTCACCTCGCCGTTGAGAATGCGCTGGTGCCAGAGCTGGGTGAGCGGGCTGGGGTCGGCGCCCAGCTCGTCGGCGAGGATTGTGCGGCAGCGTTCGTAGGAGAGCAGCGCGCCGGCGCTGTCGCCCGATTCGGCCTGGTAGCGCATCAGCGCCTGGTAGGCGTTCTCGCGCACCTCGTCGCGCGCCAGAATGCGGCGCGTGCTGCTGATGGCGGCGGCGTAGTCGCCACCCATGGCCTGCAGCTCGGCCAGCTGCAGCAGCGCCATAAAGCAGCGTTCGCGCAGCCGCTCGCGTTCGGCTTCGGCCCAGTCGGCGTAGGGGTCGCTCACCAGGTAATCATCCTGGTAGAGCGCCACCGCCTCCTCCAGCATCTGCAGCCGCTGCGCCAGCTCAGCGGGCGATTGGCCGGTGATGTGCTGGGCAGCCGTCAGCTTGTGTTCAAACGCGTCGACGTCGAGCCAGATTTCGGGCAGCAGGTGGAAGGCGTAACCGGGCGTCTGGGTGATGATGTAGCGCGAGGGCGCGCGGTTCGGCCGCTCGGGTTCAAGCACGTTACGCAGGGCGTTGATGGCGCTGCGCAGCGTGGTCGCGGCGGCATCCGGCGTGCTTTGCGGCCAGAGGATTTCGATCAGGCGGTCGGTGGAGACGGGGCGCGGGCGTTCGGTGATGAGGATCTTGAGCAACTGGCGCGCCTGGCGCGTGTGCCAGTCTCCCTCAGTCACATGGTGGTCGCCCCGGATGACCTGGAGCGTGCCAAAGGTGAGAACCCGAATCGTGGGGAGCATGATCGGTCTCGCTTCGGTGCGGTGCGCGCAGGCGTGGTGGGAGAGAGGGAGCCTTGTGCGGCTGCCGCATGGTACAGACGGCCAGATGGAGAAGCGGCACGGCGTCGTGTGGCTTCCACCTGTGCGCAAAGGTGCACACAGGCCCGTCTCCTGCTATTCTACTGCATTGCGTTGACCATAACAACTGCCGTGGCGCGCTGCGTTATGAACGGTGGGCGTGCGCCCAGCTGCCGAGCAAGAGCGAATGTTGACTGAACACGCATGTTGACTGAACGAATCGTCGTGGATGGCGCCCATCCCGAGCCCGCAGCGATTGCCCGCGCCGCCGATCTCTTGCGCGCTGGCGGGCTGGTGGCCTTTCCCACCGAAACCGTCTATGGCCTGGGCGCGCACGCGCTCGATGCGGCAGCTGTGGCGCGCATCTTCGCTGCCAAGCAGCGCCCGGCCAACGACCCGCTGATTGTGCACGTGGCCGACGCCGAAGCGCTCGCCGGCGTGGTTGCCGAGGTGCCCGCACGTGTGCGCGTGCTCATGCAGCGCTTCTGGCCGGGGCCGCTGACGCTGCTGCTGCCCCGCCACGCCGGCCTGCCGCTCAGCGTCACGGCCGGCCGGCCCAACGTTGCCGTGCGCGTGCCCAACCACCCCGTCGCACTGGCCCTGCTCAAGCGCGCCGGGCTGCCAATTGCGGCCCCCAGCGCCAACCTCTTTGGCCACACCAGCCCCACCACCGCCGCCCACGTGCTCGACGACCTGGACGGCCGCATCGACCTTGTGCTCGACGCCGGGCCGACGCCGATTGGGGTCGAATCGACCGTGCTCGACTTTACGCAGCCGCTCGAGCAGGGGCCAGCGCGCGTGCTGCGCCCAGGTGGCGTCACGCTTGAAGCGCTGCGCGCCGTGCTGGGTGCAGCGAACGTCGTCGGCGCCGCGCACTTCAGCCCCGGCGCCCAGGCCGAGTCTGCTGCGATTGACGCGCCCGGGACGCTAGGTCCCCACTATGCGCCGCGCACGCCGCTGCTGCTGCTGATCGCCGGCGACGACGGGGGACTCGACATGGCGGCCGAGCTGCGCAAGACGGCGCGCGCCGCTGCCGAGCATGGCCGGCGCGCGGTCGTGCTGCTCTACGATGAAGAACGCCTGGCCTACGCGCCGCCCGTCGAGAATCTGGTGGTGATTCGGCTCGGCCCGATTGCCGACCCCGCCGAGGTCGCGCGCCTGCTTTACGACGCCCTGCGCGCCGCCGACGCCGCACAGGGCGCGCTGATCCTGGCGCGCGAGCTGCCGGGCGCCGGGTTGGCTGTTACGGTCAACGACCGTCTGCGCCGCGCCGCCCACGTGCTGCAGGCGCCGCCCCCTGCCAGGCTAAAGCCGTAGCCCCGCCGCACACTGCGCAAGAAACGGGTGGAAGCGGGCGCCGCGCGGCGCGACACTCTCTCTACCGCAAATGGGCGGCAGCAGAGGGGAGAGCGAGCCGTGGTTCAGACCATGCAGACCATGCAGACCATGCAGACAACATTGTGGGGCGAGGAGAGGCAAACGATGGCGCAGGCGTGGCGCACGGAAGAGGAGGAGCTCGACGGTCCGGATGACGCCGGCAGCCCCGGCGCCGATTACGCGCTGGTGGCCGACGCCATCGACTATCTGCAGGCGCACTACCGCGCGCAGCCGGGGCTGGACGAACTGGCCGCGCAGCTGCACGTCAGCCCTTTTCACCTGCAGCGCGTCTTCAAGCGCTGGGCAGGCATCAGCCCCAAGCGCTTTGTGCAGTATCTGACGGTGGCGCACGCCAAGCAGGCACTCGCAAGCTCGACGCCGCTGCTCGAGACGAGCCTGGAGAGTGGTCTGTCGGGGCCAGGCCGCCTGCACGACCTCTTCGTCAGCGCCGAGGCCGTGACGCCGGGCGAGTACAAGAGCGGTGGCGCCGGCCTCACCATCCGCTACGGACAACACGAAAGCCCCTTCGGTGCTGCGCTGCTCGCTGTGACTGATCGGGGCGTCTGCGGCCTGGCCTTTGTCGATGAGGGTTCGACGCGTGCGCTGGACGACCTGCGCCACAACTGGCCCGCCGCGCGCTTGATCGAGGAGCCGGCGGCCACCGCACCCTTCCACGCCCGCATCTTCGCGCGCGACGGCGCAGCGCCCGACGCTGCGGCGCCGATTCCGCTGCTGCTCAAGGGCACCAACTTCCAGATTCGCGTCTGGGAGGCGCTGCTGCGGCTGGCGCAGGGCGAACTCACTACCTATGGCGACGTGGCGGCGGTGCTGGGTGAACCCACGGCCTCGCGCGCCGTGGGCGCGGCGGTGGGCGCCAACGCGATTGCCTACCTGATCCCCTGCCACCGCGTCATCCGCAAGAGCGGCGTGGTCGAAGGTTACCGCTGGGGCAGCACGCGCAAGCGCGCCATGCTTGGCTGGGAGGCAGCCCAGCGCGAACAGGCCGCCTGACGCAGTTGCGCCTTCGCAAACAAAGCAAGAGCGGGCGTCCCAACCATGGGGCGCCCGCTCTTTTTGTTTCGGAAGAATGCCAAGCAGCTTACGCCGTCGGCAGGCCCAGCGCCTGCTCCACCTGCGCCAGCGCCGCACGCTCGGCGTCGTTGACCTGCACGGCGCCCCAGCCCAGCCAGTTGCCCCCTTCGGCGCCGCCGTGCGCCGTGCGCTGTGCAATCTCCAGCAGCCAGCGTTTGTAACCGGCCGCCTCGTCGGCGTCGGTGCGGCTGTCGAGCAGGGCGGTGGCCTCGCGCAGCGTTACCAAGGCGCCCGCTGCGGCGCCGTCGGCCACGGCCTGCTGCTGGAAATCGGGGAAAGCGACGCCGGCGTCGGCGCGCGTCTCCAGCTCGTGCACCACCGAGCCAACCAGCGTGTTATCCAGAAAGTCGCCGCGGCTCTCCATGATGTAGGTGGCGGCGGCAATGCCTTCGGCGGCGGTTTCGCGTCGGCTGCCCAGGCTGGCGGCGGCGATGGCGATCGCGGCGGCGCTCAGGCTGCGCAAGAGCAGCGTCTGTTCGTCGGCGCTGTAATCGGAGAGGATCGACATGCACGCTCCTTGAGCAAGCTGGCAGGGCGGTGAGCGGCGCAGCGCTCCGTGCGGGGGCAAGCCCCAGATCAAGAGGGAGCGGCGCAGGTCATGAACCTGCGCCGCTCCAGTGTAGCACATTCACCGCATCGCTGCGTCCCTGCCGACTGGCGTCCCTGCCGACTGGCGGCCCTGCTGTATGGCGCCGCTGCCGACTGGCGGCCCTGCCTGGCCTACCTGTGGACCAGAGGCAGGAAGACCCAACCATTCGGCTCTTCCGACGGTTCGTCGGTGGTGGGCACGCCCAGCACGCCGGCGTCCCAGCGGTCATCATACTGTCCAGGCGCCAGCGAGATCGTGCTGGTGCGGCCGGTGGTGGTGTCGGCATCCGAGTCGATTGCGTCGTCACCGCCCGAGTTGTTGAGGGTGAAGACACGGCCCGACGGGAGGACGAATTCAACCACGTACTGCATCGGGATCAGGTTGGTGAAGGTGTAGGCGCCGTCGGCCCCGGTGGTGAAGGTGCGGATGGGCGAGCTGAGGTCGCCGGCGACGTAGAGGTTGACGACCACACCGGCAATACCAGCCTCGCCGGCATCCTGCAGGCCGTCCTTGTCCAGGTCAATCCACACCCGGTTGCCCAGGCCGGCCGTCTGTGCGGCGTTGACGCAGACGACAGCGAAGTCCAACGTCAGGTCGGTGTGATCCGGCTTGTTGGTCAGGTTGGTGCTGGAACCGTTCACCGTCGTCGTGTCACAGGCGTAGGGGCCGACGCCGGCGGGCTGGACGAAGTTCCAGTCGCTGGCGGCTGCAGCTGCGCTTGCCGACGCGACACCGGCCGAGGTGGACTGCACAACCTGCACGATACCCATGTTGGCGGCAGTCGTGATCGGGCGGCAGCGGCCGTTGGCGGCGTACCACTGGGCGCTCTCCTCCTGCTTGGAATCGTACGGGTCACGCGTCACTGTATAGGTGCCGGTGGCGCTCAGCGGGTCGCCCTTGGCATCGTGGGTAAAGCGATAGTAGCCCGTGTTGTCGATGATCATCGTGCGGTCGCGCGTCGGGTCCCCAGTCCAGAGGCGGACGCGCGGGCCGTCGCTCACGCCGGCGGCGTTGACGCCGGTGGAGTTCAGGCCACAGGCGTTGAGCTCGCCAACCAGGTCCACCACGCCGTTGCCATTGGCATCAAGGAACTCGAAGTCCGCGAGCTTGCCACCACCGGGGTTGGCGGTGACAGTGCCGTCGCCGTTGGCATCGTACCACTCGTCGGCAATGCTGTTGCGGTTGACGTCGTACCACAGGAAGTCGCCGACCAGCCCCTGGATGCGGACATAGCCAAGGTTGAACTCCAGCGGTGCGCAGTTGAGCGGGTCCACGTTCAGGCGCAGGCTGCTGGTGGTGGGGCCGAAGCCCATCCCCATCAACACATCGTCCAGCACACGCAGCGTGTAGGTGGCGTTGGTCTTCAGCCCGGTGAAGGAGAAGCGACCATCCGTGGTCTCGACCAGCACCGTGCGCTCCGGCACAGTGCGCGTCGGGTTGTTCTCTTCCAGCGCCACATAGAGCTTGATGCGCTGGTTGGCCGGCACGCTCGTATCCAGGTTGAAGGGCATTTCGCCGGCGTCCACGATTTCGTTGTCGTTGGCGTCATGCCAGGCAAGGCCGTTGACCGTGCCGCCGTTCTGGCAAGGCACCACAACCTTGGCATCGTCGTCGTCCGAGACGGGCACGCCGCCGGTGCCAGTGCCGCGGCCCGTCACCACGTTCACTTCCTCCAGGTTGCCGTTGTTGTCCGGCGGGATGCTCAGCGTCTTGGTGAAGGCGCAGCTGTAGGCGGCGCCCAGCGCCAGCGTCTGCGGCATCACGCAGGTGCCCTGGCCGTTCAGGTTGCCATAGATGGTGTCGGTCAGCGTCTTGAGCTCGACGATGTCGTTGACGCTGGTGTTGCTGATGACGACGTTGAAGGTGACGGGGCCACCCGGCCACGGCAGCAGCTCGGTGCTCGGAGTCTTGAGGACCTGGATCACCGGCGGCGTGTCATAGCCGACGTAGTGGCTCGGGTTCTTGGCCTCAAGTCTGCCCTTCTCGCCCGGCAGCAGGCCCGTGACAATACCCTCGTTGGCGTACTGGCCGAGCTTGGCCAGGCCCTGCTTGCTGCAGAGCATGGATGCGCCCGGGGCCAGGATCTCTTGCGGGCAGGTGACGATGCCTTCGATGCTGTCGGTCAGCGTCACGCTGTACAGCGTCACCGTGCCGGTGTTGGTGATGAAGTAGGTCCAGGTTACCGGCGTGTTGATCAGGATCTGCGGCCCGGTGGGCGTGTCGGCGTCGACATTGTTGGTGTACTTGCGCAGCGCCAGGCCCGGGCGGTAGATGCCGGCGTCGACGTCGTTGGTGTAGCCACCCTCGCTCAGCACGTAGGCAGGGGTGCGGCCGGTCGTCACGTTGGCGTCCGAGTCACCGACGTCGTCGCCCTGCTCTGCCTGCGTGTAGCTGTAGCCGCTGGGGAGTTGGAAGACAACTTCATAGCTGCCCGGCGCCAGGTTCGGGAACTTGTAGAGGCCGCCGGCCGCCGTGGTGGTGGTGGCCATGGGTGTCGCTTCGCCCGTGCGGAAGAGCTGCACCGTGACGCCATCCACACCGGCCTCGCCAGGATCCTGGCGGCCGTTGAGGTTGGTGTCGTTCCAGACATAGTTGCCCAGGTAGCCGCGCGGCGCCGTGGTGCAGATTGGGGTCGACGGCGGATAGGTAAGCTCGACTTCCTGCGTCGGGTTGACCGAGGCGACCAGGATCAGCTTGGGGCGCAGGTTGGTGGGCACTTCGTACCAGTCGCCGCTGGCGTCCTGGTCCCAGCCGGGGTAGTCGATCACCTTGCCTGCGCCGTCCAGCACGGTGCCAGGCCAGAGCAGGTTGGGGCTCGAGAGCGGCAGGTTGGGCTGCGTGAGCACAACCGTGCCATCCAGCGCCTTCCAGGTCAGCGTCAGGGGCGTGGGATTGCTGGGCGTGAAGTTCAGCCCGGAGATCTGCACGTTGACGCGTGCGCTGTCGTTGACGCAGCCGATGGTTGCGCCGAGCGTAATCTCGCGCGCCACGCCGTTGTAGTGGCTCGGGTCGTCGTCCGACACCACCACGGCCGGCCGGTTGGGCGGCGTGGCCGTCACGGTGCCGGTGTTGGTGTACTGGCCGAGCAGGGCCGCGCCCACCTTGCGGCAGAGCGTGCTTGCGCCCACATCCAGCGTCGTGACGGGGCAGGTGATGGCGCCCTCGATGTTGTCCACCAGGGCCAGGTTCTCCAGGCGCACGTTGCCGGTGTTGGTGACGTAGTAGGTCCACGTCACCGGGCTGCTCTCCGAGATGGTGGGCCCAGGCACCGTGTCGGCGTCGTTGCCGTTGGTGTACTTCTTGATGGCGATGGCGGGAGCGTAGATGCCGGCGTCGATCGTCAGGTCGTCCTTCCCGCTCTGCAGCAGGAAGTTGGGCGTGCGGTTGCCACCCACGCTGACGTTCGAATCGGTCGCCGTGTTGCCGGCGGCCAGGGGCTGCGTAAAGCTGTAACCCGTGGGCTGCGTGAACTCGACGTAGTAGTTGCCCGGTTGCAGATTGCCAAAGCCGTAGTAGCCGGTGCTGTCCGTCGCCGACGTAAGCACTGCGCCCGTGTCGACGTTGACCAGCTTGACGGGCACGCCGGCCACACCGGCCTCGCCGCCATCCTGCACGCCGTTGCCGTTCGTGTCGAGCCAGACATAGTCGCCCATGCTGACCTTGTTGACGATGCCGGCGTCCCACGTCATGTCGTTGTGGCCCGAGACCAGAGTGATCTTGCCGGTGCGGCCGGTGGTGACGTTGGCGTCCGAGTCCTTGTCGGGGTCGGCGCCCACGTCGGGCAGCGTCAGCGTGTAGTCACCCGTGACGACGAACTCCACTTCCCATTCGTCCGGGCGCAGGTTTGTGAACTGGTAGAAGCCGTTGGCGTCGGTCGTCGTCGTACGGGCGATCGCCGTGTTGCCGAAGCGGTAGAGGTTGACGGTGACGCCCGCAACGCCCGGCTCGCCGGCGTCCTGCAGGCCGTTGCCGTTCAGGTCCTCCCAGACGAAGTTGCCCAGGTTGACGCGTGTGTAGTAGCCGGCGTCCCACGTCTTGTCGACCTCGTTGTTGACGAGGTTGATGACGATGGTCTTGCCCGTGTCGATGTTGGCGTCGCTGTCGATGAGGTCGTTGGCGGGGTTGCCGGCGCCCACGTCGGCGGCGACGGGCGTGCGGCCGGTCGGCGTGACGAACTGCACGATGTAGTCGCCTGGCAGCAGGTTGCTGAAGGTGTAGACACCCGATGCGTCGGTGGTCGTCGTCTTCAGCACGGTGGTGCCGTCGGGCCCAAGCAGGTTGACGGTGGCGCCCGGGATGCCCGGCTCGCCCGCGTCCTGCCGGTTGTCGCCGTCCAGGTCGTCCCAGACGAAGTTGCCCAGGCTGGCCGGCTGGTAGAGGCCGCCGTCCCACGTGTTGTCGGTCTCACCGCTCTCCAGGTTCACCGTGGTGGTGCGGCCGGTGGTGGGCGAGATGTCCGAATCGAGCGCGTCGGTGGTGGACGAGCTGTCCTGCGCCGGCGTGATGTTGTAGCCGGTGGGCGGCGTCACTTCGACGAAGTAGTCGCCGGGCAGCAGGTCGATGAAGCTGTAGAAGCCGCCGCCGCTGGTGGTAGTGGTGCTGAGCGGCGTCGTCGTGCCGGCCTTGTAGAGCTTGACGGTGGCGCCGTCCACACCGGTTTCGCCGGCCTGGATGCCGTCGATGTTGGCATCGAGCCAGACGAAGTTGCCGATCGCAGCCGGGCGGTAGATGCCGGCGTCGATGGTGTCGTTGTAGGTGTTGGCGGGCAGCGTCACTGCGGCGGTGCGGCCGGTTGCCTGGTTGGCGTCGCTGTCGACGGCGTTGTCCGCGCCCTGGTCGATCGGTGTGAACTTGTAGCCGCTGGGACGGGTGAACTCGACGATGTAGTCGGCCGGGTAGAGGTTCGTGAAGCTGTAGATGCCGGATGCGTTGGTGGTCGTGGTGCCCAGCAGCGTCGTGCCGTCGGCAGCATAGAGCTTGACGGTGACGTTAGGCACTACGGGCTCACCGGCGTCCTGCTTGCCGTTGCCGTTGGTGTCTTCCCAGACGAAGTTGCCCAGCGCCGCGCTGACGTGGACATCCGTATCGTCTTCGCGGTTGTTCCCCGGAACCGGATCCGGACCGTGGGCGCCGTCGTCGCTCACGCGCGAGGCGTTGTAGATCTGGGTGACGGTGCGCGGGATGTTGGTGTCGACGCGCACGGCGAAGAAGACGGACTTGGCGTTCGCCGCACCCGGGTCCACGGTGCCCAGGGTCAGCGTGCAGAGGCCGCCGGCGGCGCCGCCGCTGGTGCAGCTCCAGCCCGCGTCCGATTCGGCGGCGACGAAGGTGGTGTTGGCGGGCACGGTGTCGCTGATGACGACGCCGGTTGCCTGGCGCTCACCGTAGTTGGTGACGGTGAGCGTGTATTTGAGCAGCTCGCCGCCCACGATGTTTGTCTTGAGGTCATCCTTGACGATGCCGAGTTCCGGCGCGATCACGGTGATGCTGTCGGGCGATTCGACGCCCGGCTCGGTGCGCTCGCCCGGCACGGTGCCCGGCAGGGTGCTAGCGTTGTTGAAGGTCGCCTTGTTGGTGATGACCTGGCCTGCCGTCACGCTGGAAGCCAGCTTGGCCATGAAGGTGATCGTCGAGGTCTCGCCCGGCTCGAGCTTGTTCCACAGCGCCGAGATGGTGCCGGCGGTCTGGGTCAGCGTGGCTGGGGCAACGCCGGCGCTGTTGGTCAGCGAGCCGACGTAGAGCATGCCGGTGGGCAGGGTGTCGTTGAGCGTGGACGAGAAGGCGGTCGAGGTGCCGACGTTGCCGGCGACCAGGGTCACCAGGAACTCGTCATTGGCGGCCAGCTTCTCGGGCACGATCGTCTTGGTGATGCTCAGCTTGGGCTCCACCACCGTCACGTTGACGACGGGCGTGGTCTGCGTCGGGTTGGTGCCCACACGCCAGGTCGCGCTGTTGGGCAGCACGGTTGGCGGCAGCGAGAGGCCATTGTTGCCGGCCACATCGAGCACGCGCATGGCAAGCTGCATGGTGAAACCGTTGTTGGTAGTGACGTTGTCACCGGTGACCACGATCTGGCCAAAGCTGATGACCACATCCTGGCCGGTGGTGCCGTCGGCCGTCGGCGTCACCGTCGGCGTGGGCAGCGTGCCGCCAAAGCCGGTGCTGATGAGCTTGAGGCTGCCGCCGATGTAGGCCAGACCCGCCGGCACGTTGTCGGTAATTTCGAGCGAGGGAATCGTGCCTTCGCCCAGGTTGACGGAGAGGGTGTAGGTGACGATCTCGCCGATGGTGACGTTGGCGCCCGTGGTGTGCGGTGCGTTGGTGCTGGTCAGCGCCTTGGTCACCGCATCCTTGTTGGCCGGGGTCAGTGTGGCCGTCGTCTGCACTTCGTAATCGTTCAGGCCGCCGCCGTTGAGCGGATCAACACCGTCGGGGAAGCTGTTGCCCGAGGTGCGCTCTTCGGCCGGGCTGTCGGGCAGCGACGTCCAGATCGCACCCGTGCGGTTGATGATGCCGACGCCGGGCTTGGCTGCCTCGTCCACGATCGCGATCACGCGCAGGGTCACGGTGGCGCCCGGCGGCATGTCGAAGGTGCCGGTGGCGGGAACGCGCACGTTGCTGCCGCTGATGGCGCCGACGGGAGCGGTGATGCCGGTGGCGGCGATGCTGTCGATGCTGAAGTCACGCAGGTTGAGCGGCAGCGTGTCGGTAAGCACCACGTTGTAGGCCGTGCCCACGCTGCCCGCGGCGTGCTGCAGGACGATGGTGTAGATCACCTCGTCGCCGGCGTCGACGCCCGCCGTGGGCGCCACGCTCTTGGTGATCGCCAGCACGGGCTCGACGAGGGAGATGCGCACCGGTGCGGTGTTGATGGTCTCCGGCGCGTTGGTCGTCGGGTTGAAGTAGGTGAGCGAACCGCTGTTGTCCAGGTTCACGCCGGCCTGGTTGCCGATGACGTTGCGCACGACCGTGACGAGACGGATGACGAACTTGTCATTCGCTGCGCTGTTGTCGGCCGTGTTCACCACGTCGCCAAAGGTCCAGCTAATGGTGTTGCCGCTGACGGCAGGCGTGGCTGCGGGCAGGCTGCCGCCGAAGTCGGCCGTCAGCAGGTCGCTGTCGGCGTCGGCGGTGTAGACGGTGGCACTGCTGAAGAGCAGGCCGGCGGGCAGCAGGTCGCGCACCACCAGGTCCTGGATGGTGCCTTCAGGCAGCGTCACCAGCAGGTCGTAGCGCACTTCCTCGCCGATGGTATAGGTGTTCTTGCCCACCAGCTGCTTCAGGATCGCCGGCTTGGTCAGGGCAATCGGCTCGGCGTCGCGGTCGGTGTAGTCGTTGACGCCGCCATTGCCGTTGCGTTCGCCGGTCGGGTCACCCGAATTGCCGGGGGTGCTGCTGCCGGTGTCGTTGGGCGTCGTGCCCTTGTCGCCGGGCAGGCTGGTCCAAGTGGTGCCGGCCCAGTTGGGGATGGTGGTGGCAGCGTCGATGCTGTTGGCAATCTTGGTGGTGATCAGCACGGTGACCGACTCGCCGGCGTCGAGCCGGTCCGCGCTCACCTTGATCAGCTGGCCGCTCGACTGGTCGGCGGTGATCACACCTGCCGAGGCGCTGATGCTGATCGGGCCGTCGATGGTGAGGTTGGCGTTGATCGTGTCGCTGATGACGACTTCGAATGCGGGCGAGCTGTTGGCGCCGCCCGGGTTGGTGGCCACCAGCTTGTAGATCAGCGTGTCGCCGGCGTCCTTGGGTAGCGGTGTCTCGATCGTCTTGACGATGTCGACGGCCGGCTCGACGACGGTGACGTTCACCTTCGGCGTCGTGGCCGTGAAGTTGGTGAAGGTCAGCTTGAACTCGTTGGAGAGCACCACGCCCGCCTGGTTGCCCGCTTCGTTGAGCACCAGCGCCGTGAGCTCGAGGGTGATGTATTCGCTGCCGGCGTCGTTGTCGTTGTTGGTCACGTCGCCGAAGGTGAAGACGACATCGGTGCCGCTGCCGAACGGCCCGCCCGAGACCACAGGCGAGGCGTTCTCAATCGTCATCGCCGCGTTGGATTCGGTGGCGACCGACTTGAGCTCGACGAACTGCAGGCCCGGGGCCAGAATGTCGGTGAAGACGACGTCGTTCACCTGGCCTTCGGGGATGGCGGCCTTCAGTTGGTAGCGGACGATCTCGCCGATCGTGACGTTGGTGTTGCTCGTCGCCACTTCCGACGTCGAGACGAGGGTCTTGGCCGGCGCCTCGATGATCTGCACGCGGTAGTCTTCCACTTCACCTTCAAAGACCATGCCCGTCCACGAGAGGGTGCGCTCGGGGCTGAAACGGAAGCGGGCGTAGGTGGTGCCCAGCACGGCGCCGGCGGGCGGCGTCACGTTCAGGGTAATGGTGCCCGCGCCACCCTGCGCAACGCCATTCGCGATCTGCTCGCTGGCTTCCCACTGGCCGTTGCCGTTCCAGTCGATCCAGGCGTTGAGATAGCCGGTCTTGCCGGCAGGTGCTGTCACGGTCACCGGGACGGGTGAAGCAGTGCCGCGCACAAAGACGCCGGAGTTGCCCAAGCCATCGGCACTGGGCACCAACTGGGGCAGCGTCACGCCGTCTTCGTCGTCTGCCTGGCTGTCCCACAGCACGCTGCCCAGGGCGCTGTCGTCGCCGTTGGCAGTGGTGGTAGGCACGCCGTCGAGTTCGGCGTCGCGCTGGGCGCCCATGAAGTACGCCGTGCTCCGGCCCAGGCCAATGATGTGGCGGGCGGCGTCGTTGGGGCTCTGGCCGGCGGCCTGCAGGGCGGTAGAGCTGGTGGGATACTTGAAGGCGCCGTTGTTGTAGGGCGCATCGCCGTAATCCGAGACGCGCCAGAGGCCAAGGTCACGCGTCATGTCGGGGCTGGTGCCCGGCCCGAGCGTGAAGTTGGCGGTCTGCACATAGTTGCCGTTGACCGAAGAGCCGGGGGTGACGCCGTCGCTGTCCCTGGTGTCATCGCCGCCCTGGTCGGCAGGCGAAACCTCGGTCACATCGGGCGGGAAGAAGCGGATGAAGTAGTCGCCCGCGGGCAGTTCGGCAAAGTTGTAGAAGCCGGGCTCGTCGTTGAAGTCGTCGGCCGTCAGCGTGTAATCGACCAGCGCGTTGGTTGTGGCGTTCCAGATCTCGACGCGCACGCCATTGAGGCCGACTTCGCCTTCCTGCTGGATGCCGTCGGCCTGAATGCCGGCGATGTCGATCCAGACCAGGTCACCCACCGAGTAGAGTTGGGACTCCTGGACGCCGATACCGACCTTTTTGGGTTCGGTGGGGCGGAACTGGAAGCCGCCGCCGGTTGCGGTGACGCCAAAGGAGTTCCAGGCGATCTTGCAGGCGGTGCCCACCGGGTTGGGCAGGGTGCAGTCGGCCGAAACCGGCGCGTCGACGGGCGAGCGCATGGGCCAGGTCAGCTCCTGCACCTCGTTCATGTCCAGAGTCAGGCAGTTGTTGGTCTTGACGTCGCCGATGTAGTCGCAGAAGTCGAACTTGATCGCCTTGACCAGCGTCGGGTCTTCCTGGCCGGTGATCATGTTGCGCGGGAATTCCTGGTTCCAGTCGTTCGAACAGAGGGCGGGGCCGCTGGCCACCAGTTCGGGGCGGCAGGGGTTGTTCGCCGAGCTGTAGAAGATGGTGAGCGGCAGACCCGGCGGAACCTCGACGGGGCCAACCAGGTTGGGGCGCCAGTCCGACTTGCGCTGCGTCGGGTCAACAACGCCGGTGTCGAACGGGGCGGGCAGAATGTCGACGATGATGATGTTCGAGATCGAGACGTTGCTGGTGTTGGTGATCACCAACTTGTAGTCGGCGGTGCTGCCCGGCGCCGTGTGGCCGAAGCTGCCCCACTCCGTGTCGAAGGTGCCCTTGACGAGCTTCTGCGACGAGAGCGAGCGGATGACACCAATTTCGGTTGTGGCACCGCTGCCGGGGGTGACGCAGATGATCTCGGTGCGGTTGCCGTCGCCATCAATGTCGTTGATGTCGGCGACCTTGTCCCCGTCGGCGCAGGGAATCGCAACTTCGGGGTTGTCCAGGCTGGCGATGATGGCCTTGTTGGTGACGACGCGCGGCGTAATGCCGTCCTTTACCTTGACGGCATAGGTGAGCACGAACTCGCTGCCCGGGGCCAGGTTGTAGGCGCTGGCGCCCGTCCACGCGGCGCGCAGCAGCGTGCGGCCGGTGCCGTCGTAGTTGCCCTGGATCAGCCACACAGGGTCGGGCGCGCCGTCCGGCTTGCTCACCAGCTTGAAGCTGGTGGGAACATAGTCGAACTCGATGGGCAGCAGGTCTGCCATCATCGGGTTCACCATGTTCAGGTGCGCGACGTCTTCGTTCTTGACGCGCACGGTGAAGGTGACGGTTTCGCCGGGCAGCACGTCGCCGGTTGCGCCGCTAGTCTTGTAGGCGCGCGGGATCGAACGCTTGTCAAGCACCTTGACGGTGGCGTCCTGCGTGCTTGTGAGCAGCTCGCTCTCTCTCAGTGCGCTGCCGTCGGCGGTGTTGACGATCGTGTCGCCTGCAAGCGCACTCTCGACCACGGAGCCCTTGAGCGTGCTGCTCCAAACCGGAGCGCCCTTGGGCAAGGGGCCAAGCTCCCAGCGCAGCTCGGTAATCACAACGCCGGCGCCAAGGCCCAGGCCGGCTACGTTGATTGTGGTGGTGGGGGTATACGGGTTGCCGGCCAGCGCCACCCAGGTGGTGGGCGCTGCGCTGGTGCGGTAGAAGCCGCTCACCGGCGTCGGGCCGTTGGGGCTGACGGTGAAGCTGTCCAGCTTGTACTTGGCCGGGATCGTGTCGGTGACGATTGCGTTCGTCAGGGTAAGGTAGCCGGTGTTCTCGGCCGAAATCGTGTAGGTTACGGCCTCGCCGGGCAGCGCTTCGATGCCCTGGTAGGAGGAGGCGGCCTGGGCGCTCTTCGTGACTGCAAAGTCGGGGAAGGGCACGACGACGGTAAAGGGCGTGGTGGTGTCGAGCGTGATGTTGGTCTGGCCGTCGCAGCGGGCGGGCAGGTTCAGCGGGTTCGTGCAGCCTTCGGGCGTGCCGGTGACGCGCAACTGGTTCTGCTGGCCAGTGATCGGCTCGGTGCCCACCGGGTACCGGAGCGACATGGTGCGCGTGGTGCAGCCGCCCACCGGCACCGGGTTGTCCACCGTAAGGAAGGTGAGCTTGCGGGTGATGGGGTTATAGGTCCAGTCAACGCCTTCAACACCCTGGGCGCTCACAAGCTCGGCGCCAAATGGCAGCGTATCGACCATCTGGGCGTTGACGAGGCGCACGCCGCCCACGACGTCGGGGCTGCAGACTTCGAGCGCAAACTCAATCGGCTCGCCCTGCACGATGGGGTTGGAGACCACCCGCTTCTGCGGGAACATCTCGAAGTCGCCCGTTGTCGTCACCGGCCTGGAGGTGGAGGTGACGGTGGTCAGGCCTTGCGCTTCGAAACGCACCGAGTTGGAAAGCGCAGTGCCCGGGGGCGTCCCGGGCTCGATCTGCACGGTAATCTGCACAACACCCGTGGTGCCGGCCGTCAGCTGTGCGCCAAAATCGAGCTCGAGCCGTCGCGTGGCCGCATTGTAGCGAATCTCTTTGATCTCCGGCGTCTTCTCAGACTCGACATAGCGCAACCCCGGCGGCAGGGTGTCGACGATGACGGCATCAAGGCAGTCTTGATCGACACTGGCGCAGGTGTAGTAGATGGCGTAGGTGACGTTGCTCCCCGATTCCACCACGCGCTCGCCATCGACAATCACCTTGTCGATTTCAAGCTCTTGCGCCAGTGCGCTCTGCGCGGGCGCGAGCAGCAGGGCGCCCACCGCCAGCAGCAGGGGCAGCAGCAGAAGCATCAACGCCGTACGGCCCAGAGTGCTGCCTGCCACACGGCGGGTGCAACACGGGGCTGCGGGGGAATTGTGCAGGCTCGCCCTGGAGGAAGACTGAGCGCTGCTGGGCTGGAGGGTTTCCATGGTTCCGTTTCTTTCCACAGAAATTGCCGTGACGTGCGAACCGATTGCACTTCGCCAGGCATCGCTCCAGCAATGGTGGGGTGTTTGGCGTTTAGCGCAGCACAAACTCTGTGCAATGACGGCCGCTGACAAGGCGGGTGATTGAAGGGCGAAAGATTGGGACGCCTACACTGCGGATACACGCGACAATGCCGGGAGAAATGGGGTTCCCGGGAACAATGGATTCTGTTTGTGGGGCTGGGTTTTGTGGCAAGCAGACAGGCCAACCTTCAGTCAGGGGTCGCGAAGGTTTATCGTGGCTGCTGTGTCACACTTGCGGTTTGCAGGTGGGTGGGAGAGCCGTGGCTCGATTTGCACCGGTGGGACGCCGGTGTCGCAGGGTGGCGCTGGCACCCTTTGGCTGCGCGCGACGGGCACACACTTTGGCTCGTCACTTGTAAATCGCCAGGTCGCGCGAATTCCTTCGCTGCCGTTTTTGCGATTTGTGGCAACGAGTGCAAGGGTGACAGCTTCTTGCACCGCAATACCTTACGGCCAGATTACATGACAGACTGGCGGACTCGCCAGTGGGAATTTCACGCTTGCCTTGCATAAACGTGCACATGCAAGGCAGGCGAGCGTCTGCCGCTTTGTTTGCCGTGGGGCGAAGGGGAAGAGGAGAATAGCGGAAGCGGGTGGGAGGAGGGATCTCAGTCGTTTGGCGCGGCTGCTTGCAGCGCACTGCCGGCAGCCTGCAGCATGTAGAGCATGGAGACCGCGCCGGCATCCAGGTGGCCGCGGCTGCGTTCGCCCAGGCGCGACGAACGCCCGCGCCGGCTGACCATGGCTGCGGTGGCTGCGGCGCCCGCCTGGGCCGCCGGCAGCGCCGCCTGCCACGCCGGCGCCGGAGCCTGCCCCTGCGCCGCCGCTTCGCCCAGCGCCTGCACAAAGGGGTGCAGGGTGTCGACCATGGTCTTGTCGCCGGGGCCGGCTTCGCCCAGGGCACAGAGGGTGGCAAGCGCTGCGGCCAGAGCGCGCGCGAGCGCGGTGCTGCTGCAGGGGTCGCTGCCCAGCGTCTGGCCGGCGGTGAGCAAGCCGGTGCCCACCAGCGCGCCGCTTGCACCGCCGGCCGCATCGGCAAAGGCGGCGCCTGCCGCAACCAGGATAGCGCCTGCCGCCTGCTCTGTCTCGGGTAGGGCGTCGGCGTCGGCGGCGGCGCAGGCGGCGCGCAGGCCGCGCACCATACCGGCGCCGTGGTCGCCATCGCCAATTGCGCCATCAAGGCGCGCCAGTTCGGCCTCGGCGCCTTCGATGCGCTCGCGCATGAGGGTCAGGATGCGGCGCGCAACTGCGGCGCCGTTGGGGAGTGGGTCTGTCTGCGTCATCATCGGCCTTGTGGCGTGATTGGCCTTGTGTGATTGGCCTTGTCGTGTGGAAGCGTGCGGCGTGTTTGGGGCGCTGTGCTTCAGCGGCGCACAAAGGCGGGCGCTTCGGCGGGTGCATCCCAATGCGGCTGCAGTGCATCGTCCAGCCAGAGCAGCGAGAGCGAGCAGCCCTCCATGTTGAGCGAGGTCACTAGTTCGCCCACCAGCGTGTCGTGCACCTTCAGCCCACTTTGCCCCAGCAGGCGATGCACGTCGCGGTAGAGCACGAAGAGCTCCTCGTGCGTGGTGCTGCCCAGCCCGTTGAGGAGCACGGCCACGCGCGCGCCGGCGTCGTCCGGTGCGTCGGCCAGCAGCGTTGTCACAAGCAGGCGGGCGATCTCGGCAGCAGGCAGCAGCTCGCTCGAAGCGATGCCCGGCTCGCCGTGCACGCCCAGCCCCAGCTCCATGCGCCCCGGCGCCACGCGAAAGAGCGGCTCGCTTTGGCCGGGCAGCGTGCAGCCGCCAAAGGCGATGCCAAAGGAGCGGGTGCGCTCGTTGGCGCGCTTGGCCAGCGCCTCGACGTCGTCCAGAGTGTCGCCACGCGCGGCGGCGGCGCCGGCTACCTTGAAGACGAAGAGGTCGCCCGCGATCCCGCGCCGCTGCGTGCGCTCTGCGGCCGCGGCCGACGCCACGTCGTCGCAGACGCGCACGCTGCGCACATCCAGCCCTTCGGCACGGCAGCGCGCCTGTGCCAGGTTGAAGTTCATCACATCGCCGCTGTAGTTGCCATAAGCGTAGAGGATGCCGGCGCCGCCGTCGATGGCGCGCGTGCAGCGATAGATCTGCTCGCCCGAGGGGCTGGCAAAGATGTCGCCCATGGCGGCGGCGTCGGCCAGGCCTGCGCCCACATAGCCGGCAAAGGCGGGATAGTGGCCCGACCCGCCGCCAATCAGCAGCCCCACCTTGCCCGGCTGCGGCGCGCCGCGCGCCATCACGCCCGAGGCATTGGGCACGCGCAGCAGCAGGCGGCTGTAGGCGGCCGCAAAGCCCTCGATCAGCTCTTCCTTGAAGCCGACGGCGTCGTTGAGAATCTGCATGGGGTCTGCCTTGCGCTGGACGGGGGAGCTGCGGGTGGGGCGGGTTGCTACTGTTCAGTCGGCCGGCTGCGGCGTCTGTGCCTTGCGCTCGCCGACAGTACTCATATAGTCCAGACTCTGGTGGCGGAAGTAGGTCGCGTAGAGCTCGGCATAGTGGCCACCCTGCGCCATCAGCGCCTCGTGGTTGCCCTGCTCGATGATGCGCCCCTGGCGGAGCACCAGAATACGGTCGGCGGCCTTGACGGTGGAGAGGCGGTGCGCAATCACAATCGACGTGCGCCCCTTGAGCAGCAGCCCCAGCGCGGCCTGAATCTGGGCCTCGGTGAAGGGGTCCACGCTGGCCGTGGCTTCGTCGAGGATGAAGATCGCCGGGTCCTGCGCCAGCATGCGCGTCAGCACCACCAGTTGGCGCTGGCCAAGGCTCAGGCGGTTGCCGCGCTCGCCCACGTGGGTCTGGATGCCCTCGGGCAGCGTCTCGAGCCATTCGCCTTCGCCGATGCGGCGCGCATAGCGTTCGGCGTCGGCGTCGCTCAGTTCGGGCACGCCGTAGCGGATGTTGTCGGCCACCGTGCCCTCAAAGAGGAAGGGCACCTGGCTCACGGTGCCCAGGTGGCTGCGGTAGCTGCGCAACTCGAGCGTGCGGATGTCTTGGCCGTCGATCAACAGTTCGCCCTTCTGGTACTCGTAGTAGCGCGTCACCAGCTTGGCGATGCTGGACTTGCCGGCCCCGGTATGGCCCACCAGCGCCACGCTTTCGCCGGGGCGAATGTTGAGCGAGAAGTCCTGCAGCACCTGCTCTTTTTCGCCGTAGCGGAAGGCAACGCTGCGAAACTCGATGCTGCCGCGCAGCTTCTCGACCGGGATCTCGGCCTTCTGCACAATTGCCGGGCGTGCGTCCATCAGCGCAAAGATGCGCTCGGTGGCGCTGAGTGCGCTCTGGAACTGGCTCCAGAAGGAGGAGAGGTTCGTCATGGGGAACCAGAACTCGGTAATGGAGTTCATAAAGAGGAACCAGGCGCCGGCCGAGATCGCGCCCGTCCAGGTGAAGACGCCGCCCACGTAGAGAATGGCAGCCGTGGCAACGCCGATAAACATTTGCAGCGTAGGGAAGATCGACGCAAAGACCAGCCCGCGCCGCACCTGAATCGCGTAGCTCTGCCGGTTGACGTCGAGGAACTCGTCGTAGATGCCCTGCTCGCGGCGGAAGTTCTTCGCCACGCGAATTCCAGTCACCGCTTCCTGAATCGAGACGTTGACTTCGGCGATGGCGCGCTGGCTCTGGCGCGAGACGCGGCGGGCGATACGCTGGTAAGCCAGCGCCACCACAAAGCCCAGTGGCGTCACCAGCAGCAGCACAATCGTCAACTGCCAACTGACCGAGAGCAGGTAGATCAGCAGGATGAAGACGAGCAGCAGTTGCGAGATGAGCTCGGTCGTCATCACGGCCGTGCGCCCAAACTCGTCGGTGTCGCTGGTGATGCGGCTGACGATGCGCCCCGACTGCAACGAATCGAAGAAGCCCAGGTCGTGATTGACCACCGCCGCGAAAGCCTGCGAGCGCATGTCGAGCAGCACATCGGCCATCAACTGCGCCGTGCGGCTGCGGCGCACGTAGTTAAGGCCCCAGTAGGTCAGCCCCAGCACCAGCAGCAGTCCAGAAAAGAGCAGCACCAGCAAGCCACGCCCGCCGCCCGATTCGACGGCCTCGACGCCGCGGCCCACGACAATCGGCGTCAGCGCGCCGACGAGCGCCAGCAGCGACAAGGTGAGCGCGACGATGAAGAAGTTGCGCTTGTACGGAGCGAAGTAGGCGGCAATGCGCGCGACAAGCTCCTGGTTGCTGTACTCGCGGTCGTAGGTTTCGGTGGGGATGTTGCGGAACATGAGGGCTCGGCCAGGGCGCTGCGCAGCGAAAGCGAACGCGCGCGGCCCCGGCGCCAACAGGCCGCGCGCAAACAGTTTGAAGATGAAACGAAATTGAGTCTAAAGTGATACCACAATGAAACCCGCAGTAGTGGCATAGAATGGCGGACGGAAGTCCGACAGGCGATGCTGGTGCTGCGGGAGGTTGGTGATGGTCGACATGGCGTC